>Ga0065714_10000010_pt1 | contig 22745 bp, 18 predicted proteins | sample MisRhiReplicate2_FD_59101 | JGI IMG/M metagenome (GOLD analysis project Ga0065714, IMG submission 59101) | Miscanthus rhizosphere microbial communities from Kellogg Biological Station, MSU, sample Rhizosphere Soil Replicate 2: eDNA_1 v2... | ecosystem: Host-associated > Plants > Roots >...
GCAGTGAAACGATGCATCGCCGATGGTAGTGTGGGGTTTCCCCATGTGAGAGTAGGTCATCGTCAAGATTAAATTCCGAAACCCCTATCTGCGTATGCAGGTAGGGGTTTTGTTTTGCCCGCAGGAAAGTTCGTACAGCAATACCGGACGGCTCCCGGCTGTCACAGTCTCCCGACAATGCTAAGGTTCGGCCCTAGCTTTTGTATTTTTCCAAGGAAGCCTTTATGCCGGACGCGACGTCCCTCAGTGCTGGTTTTATGGTGGTTCACGGCAACCGCCTGGACGAGTTGCGTAGCCTGGTGGTCAGCTGGATGCGGCGTTACCCGCTGGCTCCTTTGGAAAATGAAATTGCCCTGGTACAGAGCAACGGCATCGCCCAATGGCTGAAGCTGGCACTGGCGGAAGACCCTGAAGACGAGGACATGGGTGGCTGCGGAATCGCAGCAGCCATCGACGTGCAGTTACCGGGTAGCTTCATGTGGCAGCTCTATCGCATGGTGCTTGGCCGTGACGAAATCCCGGTCAAATCCCTGCTCGATAAAGCTCCTTTGACCTGGCGCCTGATGCGTCTGCTTCCGCAGTTGATCAATCAACCGCACTTCGAACCGCTGCAACGTTTCCTTACCCATGACACCGATTTACGCAAACGCTATCAGTTGGCTGAGCGGCTGGCGGATTTGTTTGACCAATACCAGGTGTATCGTGCCGACTGGCTTGAAGACTGGGCCGAAGGTCGCCATCAATTACGAAATGGTAGAGGCGAAACCAAACCTCTGACCCCGGCTAACTGTTGGCAGGCAGAGTTGTGGCGTGCGCTGTTGCTGGATGTGGGTGAACAAGGCATGGCGCAAAGCCGAGCCGGCGTCCATCAACGGTTTATCGAGCGCATCAACAGCCTCGACGTAGCCCCCAGCGNATTGCCTTCACGGGTGATCGTTTTCGGGATTTCTTCACTGCCCGCTCAAGCCCTGGAAGCACTGGCGGGGCTGGCCCGGTTCAGCCAGGTTCTGCTCTGCGTACACAACCCGTGTCGTCACCATTGGGCAGACATCGTCGCCGATAAAGACCTGTTGCGGCATCAATACAAGCGTCAGGCTCGCAAGAGCGGAATGCCGGTTGCGCTCGACCCGCAAACCCTTCACCAGCATGCCCATCCACTATTGGCGGCGTGGGGCAAGCAGGGGCGGGACTATATCAATCTGCTCGACAGCTACGACGATCCCAACAGCTATCGCTCGGCATTCCGCGATGGCCGTATCGACCTGTTCAGCGATAGCCAGCCACAGAACATGCTCAATCAATTGCAGGACGACATTCTTGAGTTGCGTCCCTTGAACGAGACTCGCGAGCGCTGGCCAGCTGTCGATCCGGCGAAGGACGAGTCGATCCGTTTTCACATTGCCCATAGCGCCCAGCGCGAAGTGGAGATCCTCCACGACCAGTTGCTTGCACGCTTCAGTGCTGATCCGGAATTAAGGCCTCGCGATGTGATCGTGATGGTCCCGGACATCGACAGTTACGCACCGCATATTCGTGCGGTATTTGCTCAGCTTGAACGCCACGACCCGCGTTTCATCCCCTTCACGCTCGCAGATCAAGGCCAACGCGGCCGTGATCCGCTACTGATTGCTATCGAGCATCTGCTCAAACTGCCCGACAGCCGTTTCCCCGTGAGCGAGATCCTCGATCTGCTGGATGTTCCTGCGCTGCGCGCTCGCTTCGGTGTAGAGGAACGCGATCTGCCGACCCTGCACCGTTGGATCGAAGGCGCAGGCATCCGTTGGGGCATGAATGCCGAGCAGCGCGCGGGTCTCGGTCTGCCGCAGGAGCTGGAACAAAACAGTTGGCGTTTCGGTCTGCGACGGATGCTGCTCGGTTATGCCGTGGGCAGTGCCAGTGCCTGCGAGGGTATCGAACCCTACGACGAGATCGGTGGTCTGGATGCCGCGCTCATTGGGCCTTTGGTCGCGTTGCTGGACGCATTGGAGATTGCCCACCAGGAGCTCTCTCTACCCGCAGCTCCCAAGCAATGGGGCTTTCGATTGCATGCACTGGTTCAATTGTTTTTCCTGGCCAGTAACGAGCATGACGACTACGTGTTGGCCCAACTCGAAGAGCTGCGTGAAACCTGGCTTGAGACCTGCGAGTCAGTTGGTTTGCATGATGAACTGCCGTTGACCGTGGTCCGTGAAGCCTGGCTCGCCGGTCTTGATCAGGGCCGCCTGTCCCAGCGTTTTCTGGCCGGTGCGGTTAACTTCTGCACTTTGATGCCCATGCGAGCGATCCCGTTCAAACTGGTCTGTCTGCTGGGCATGAATGACGGGGACTACCCGCGTGCACAACCGCCACTNGACTTCGATCTCATGGGCAGTGATTACCGCCCTGGCGACCGCTCCCGACGCGAAGATGACCGCTACCTGTTGTTGGAAGCGCTGTTGTCGGCACGTGACCAACTCTATATCAGCTGGGTCGGTCGCAGCATTCGCGATAACAGTGAACGCCCCGCGTCAGTACTGATTGGCCAATTGCGCGATCATCTGGCCAGCGGTTGGCGACTGCATGATGTCGACGAAGATCTGCTTGAGGCCATCACTCAGGAACATCCACTGCAACCGTTCAGCGCCCGCTACTTCCATGAAGGCGATGACTTGTTCAGCTACGCGAATGAATGGCAGGTGCTGCATCAAACCAGTGAGCCGTCGACTGATATCGAAGTCCTTGATCCCTACATTCAGGAAGAGCCGCTGAGTCTCGGTCAACTGCAGGATTTCCTGCGTAATCCTGTACGACATTTCTTCAGTCAACGACTGAAGGTGTACTTCGAAGCGGCTGAAGTGCCCTTGGCTGATGAAGAGCCATTTGTACTCGATGCGTTGCAACGTTACAGCCTCAGCGACAGCTTGCTTGAAGCGGCGCTGAGGCATCTGGATAGCACCGACCAGGTACTGGAAGCACAGGCAAAACGTCTGCAAAACAGTGGGCTTCTGCCCATGGCTGGATTTGGCGAATGCCTTCAGCGAGAGTTGATCGAACCGTTGCCTGATCTGTTGCAGCGTTACCAACAGCTTTTGGCGTTGTGGCCAACNCCGCTCACCAACGCTCTGCCAGTNAGTCTGGAGTTGCTGGGTCTGCGCCTGGAAGGTTGGCTCAGCGGCCTGCATCAACGTGCGGATGGTGGTTTGCTATCAGTCACGACAATCCCCAACAGCATCGGCTCAATCAAGTCTCGCAAATGGCATCGGCTGACACGGCCATGGGTCAATCATCTGGTTGCCTGCGCCAGTGGTATGGCGATGACCACCGCGTTGGTGGCCAGCGACGACAGTCTGCTGCTCGGTCCGATGCCGGAGGATGCCGCCTTGCGGATTCTGGGCGACCTGTTAATGGCTTGGCAAACGGGCATGCGTCAACCACTGCCGATTGCGGTGAAGACCGGCTTCGCATGGCTGGGTCAAACTGATCCGGTCAAAGCCCAGGCCGCAGCCCGCAAGGCCTATGAAGGCGATGGCCTGACCACCGACGGCGAGCGTCGCGAAAGTCCGGCACTCGCCCGGCAGTTCGCCGACTTCGACTCGCTTGCCGCAGACGAAACCTTCCCGGATTGGTGCAACGCGTTGTACCGGCCGTTGCTTGAAGCGCCTTGGCGTTCATTGAACAGCGAGGAGGCGCGCNCATGACCACAAAACCTCTGGCTTTGGCATTTCCCCTGCGCGGCAGCCAATTGATCGAAGCGAGCGCCGGGACCGGCAAGACCTTCACCATTTCCGCGCTTTATCTGCGCCTGGTCCTTGGCCACGGCGCAGAGTCGAGCGGCTTCGGACGTGAACTGTTGCCGCCGCAAATCCTGGTNGTGACGTTCACCGATGCGGCGACCAAAGAATTGCGCGAACGTATCCGCACGCGTCTCGCTGAAGCTGCACGGTTTTTCCGTGATGAAACACCGGCGCCCGATAGCCTTATCGCGGAGCTTCGTGAGGAGTACCTTCCCGAGCAGTGGTCCGGCTGCGCGAACCGTCTGGACATCGCCGCGCAGTGGATGGACGAGGCGGCAGTTTCGACCATCCACAGTTGGTGCCAGCGCATGTTGCGCGAGCACGCGTTCGACAGTGGCAGTCTGTTTACCCAGACCCTGGAAACCGATCACAGCGATTTGCTGGGCGAAGTCTTGCGCGATTACTGGCGCCTGTTTTGTTACCCGATGCAAGGTGATGCGCTGAACTGGGTGCGTGGGAATTGGGGCGGTCCGGCAGCCTTGCTGCCGCGAGTACGTGGTTTGTTCGCCAGTGAGCGAGACAGTGTTGAAGGTAAAGAACCTGCCGAGCTGATCACGGCGTGTCTGCAAGAGCGACGGGCAGCCTTGCTCGAACTCAAGATGCCTTGGCGCCAGTGGGCGGACGAACTGCTTGCCATTTGTCACCAGGGTGTCGCGAGCAAGAGCGTCGACGGTCGCAAGATGCAGGCGCGCTATTTCGAACCCTGGTTCGAAAAGATCAGGGCCTGGGCTGAAGACGAATCCCTTGAGCAACTGGATATCGGCACCGGATTCACGCGCCTGACTCCCGAGGGTATGGCCGAAGCCTGGAAGGGTGAAGTACCCAGTCATCCCGGGNTGGACGCCATGCCCGGCCTCAAGGCCAGTCTCGATGGATTGCCGACNCCTGATGCCGCCGTGCTGCANCACGCCGCCCAGTGGGTCGGTACNCGGTTCGAGGAAGAAAAGCGTCGCCGTGCGGAGATGGGCTTCGATGACATGCTGCTACGCCTCGATGCAGCGTTGCAATCCGATGGCGGTGAGCGGCTGGCGACCCTGATTCGCGAGCAGTTCCCGGTCGCGCTGATCGATGAGTTCCAGGACACCGACCCGGTGCAGTACCGGATCTTCGAGAGCATCTATCGCATCGAAGACAACAATCCCGAATGCGGTCTGTTCCTGATCGGCGACCCCAAGCAAGCGATCTACGCATTCCGCGGTGCCGACATCTACACCTACCTGCGCGCCCGCCAGGCCACCACTGGACGACTGCATACCCTGGGTACGAATTTCCGTTCCAGCCATGGCATGGTCAGAGCGGTAAACCATGTGTTCGAGCGCGCCGAGTCTCGCGAAACCGGNCGGGGCGCGTTCCTGTTTCGTGAAAAGAGCGGCGAGAACCCGGTACCGTTCCTGCCGGTCGAATCCCAAGGGCGCAAAGAAGTTCTGCACATCGACGGCCAGGTCGTGCCCGCCCTGAACATCTGGCACCTGTCCGCCGAGCAGCCGCTGTCCGGCGCGGTGTACCGACAACAACTCGCCGCCGCCTGCGCCAGTGAAATCACCACTTTGCTTAACGGTGGGCAGCACGGTCGCGCGGGTTTCATACAGGACGGCAAGGACTTCAGAGGTCTGTTGCCAGCGGATATCGCGATCCTGGTCCGCGACGGTAAAGAGGCCCAGGCTGTGCGCGGCGAACTCTCCGCCCGTGGCGTGCGCAGCGTCTATCTGTCGGATAAGGATTCAGTGTTCGCCGCCCAAGAGGCCCACGACGTACTGACCTGGCTCAAGGCCTGTGCCGAGCCGGATGTCGAGCGTCCACTGCGGGCCGCGTTGGCCTGCATCACGCTGAACCTGTCGCTGGCTGAACTGGAGCGGCTGAATCAGGACGAACTGGCCTGGGAAGCTCGGGTCATGCAGTTCCGCCATTATCGCGAGCTCTGGCGCAAGCAGGGCGTGTTGCCCATGCTGCGGCGATTGCTGCATGACTTCCAGCTGCCTCAGACATTGATCACGCGCAGTGACGGCGAGCGGGTGCTGACCAATTTGCTGCACTTGTCCGAATTGCTGCAACANGCGGCCGCCGAACTCGATGGTGAGCAAGCGCTGATCCGTCATTTATCCGAGCATCTGGCGTTGTCCGGTCAGGCCGGCGAAGAGCAGATCCTGCGTCTTGAGAGCGACGAACAACTGGTCAAGGTCGTGACCATTCACAAGTCCAAGGGGCTTGAGTATCCCTTGGTGTTCCTGCCGTTCATTTGCTCGGCGAAACCGGTGGATGGCAGCCGTCTGCCGNTGCATTACCACGACGCCACGGGCAAGGCCCAAGTGACCTTGAGGCCGACTGCCGAGTTGATTGTTCAGGCGGATGATGAGCGTCTTGCGGAGGATCTGCGTTTGCTTTACGTGGCCCTGACCCGGGCGCAACACGCCTGCTGGCTCGGAGTGACGGATCTCAAGCGCGGCAATAACAACAGCTCGGTGCTGCACTTGTCAGCATTGGGCTATCTGCTGGGCGGCGGAGCGCCATTGGCCGAGTCGGCAGGCTTGAAGCGTTGGCTGGAAGACCTGCAGCAGGACTGTCCTGCGCTGAGCTACGGTGAAATGCCTGAAGCGACAGTCGAGCACTACCATCCACCACGCAACGATGCGACGTTACTGGCTCCGCTGATACCCAAGCGCAAGGCCAGCGAAAACTGGTGGATTGCCTCCTACAGTGCCCTGCGCATTGGCGACAGCATGAGCGTGGGCACTGATGAAGCGCCGGAGAGCCCGCAAGCGCAAAAGCTCTTCGACGATGAACGCCTCGATCCTCAGGCACCACGCGAAGTGGTGGCCGGCGGCGCTGACATCCATCGATTCCCTCGTGGCCCGAACCCCGGCACCTTTCTCCATGGTTTGCTCGAGTGGGCCGGTGACGAAGGTTTCACTGCCACCCCGCAAGCGGTGGAAGACGCCATTGCCCGTCGTTGCAATCGACGTGGCTGGGAAGGCTGGATAACCGCCCTGAGCGACTGGCTGCAGCACCTGCTTGCGTCCCCGCTGCATATCGGCGGCGGGCAGGCTCCCGTGGTATTCGAGCAATTGACCCAGTACCGGGTCGAGATGGAATTCTGGTTCGCCAGTCATAAAGTCGATGTGCTCAAACTCGATGAACTGGTGCGCCAATACACCCACAACGGTGTGGCCCGGGTGGCTGCCGAGNCGGTGTTGCTCAATGGCATGTTCAAGGGCTTCATCGACCTGACGTTCGAGCACGACGGCCGCTACTACGTCGCCGACTACAAATCCAACTGGCTGGGCGTCGATGACGCGGCCTATACCGAGCAGGCCATGGAGCAGTCGATTCTCGACAACCGTTACGACCTGCAATACGTGCTGTACCTGTTGGCCCTGCATCGCCAGCTCAAGGCGCGACTGGTCGATTACGATTACGACCGGCATGTTGGCGGTGCGTTGTACCTGTTCCTGCGTGGTACGCGTGCGCCCAGCCAAGGCGTGTATTTTGCCCGTCCACCAAGAGAGCTGATCGAGCGTCTGGACCGGCTGTTCCAGGGCAAGCCAGAACCCAAGGCCGAACCCGCCTGGGAACAGGGAGTTTTGCTATGAGTCGCACCTTCGCTGATTTGCTGCCCACTTCGTTGACAGCCGAAAGCCTGGCGGATCTGGCGCCGTTGAGTCGCGCCGATGACTTGCTGCTATTGCTGACGCGCTGGGTTGAGCGTGGCTGGCTGCGAGCGTTGGATAAAGCCTTCGTTGCCTTTCTTCACGAGCTCGCTCCCGGCGATGATCCACTGGTGCTGCTGGCCGCTGCGTTGGCCAGTCATCAACTGGGCCACGGTCATGTGTGCCTGGATCTGTTCGAGACGCTTAAGGAACCGGACTTCGCCCTGTCGCTGCCACCGGAAGGTGACGTGCAAAGTGGCGCAATGTTGTTGCCGTCGCAATTGCTTGAGGCGCTGGACGGTGCCCATTGGTGCAAGGTCCTGGCCTCCAGCAGTCTGGTCGCTTTGGCGGTCGACGGTCGTGAGGCGGCGCAACATCGGCCATTGGTGTTATCGGGCAAACGCCTGTACTTGCGTCGCTACTGGGCTTACGAACGGCGTATCGACACCTCGCTGCGCCAACGCCTGGTCGAACACGAAACCACACCGGATGATTTGTCCCAACGCCTCACCCGTTTGTTCGGCCCAGCCCAGCCTGGCGAAGTGATTGACTGGCAGAAACTCGCCTGCGCCCTCGCCACCCGCAGCGCATTCAGCATCGTTACCGGTGGCCCGGGGACCGGCAAGACGACGACGGTCGTGCGTTTGCTGGCGTTGCTCCAGGCGCCGGCGGTGGAGGCGGGCAAGCCACTGCGCATCCGTCTCGCGGCACCCACCGGCAAGGCTGCAGCCCGACTGACGGAGTCCATCAGTCAGCAGGTCAGAACCCTGGAAGTCGATGAAGCCGTACGAGTGAAGATCCCTTCAGACGTCACCACCGTGCACCGTCTGCTCGGCAGTCGNCCCGGTACTCGACACTTCCGTCACCACGCCGGTAATCGCTTGCCGCTGGATGTCTTGGTGGTGGACGAAGCCTCGATGATCGATCTGGAAATGATGGCCAATTTGCTCGATGCGTTACCGGCCCATGCCCGTCTGGTGCTGCTCGGTGACAAGGATCAGCTGGCATCGGTGGAGGCCGGCGCGGTGCTGGGNGACCTGTGCCGCGACGCCGAGGCNGGTTGGTACAGCCCACAGACTCGCCTGTGGCTGCAAGCGGTCAGTGGTGAAAGCCTGGATGCCAGCGGTTTGCAGGAAGACACCCAAGGGCACTCATCCACTGGCCCAGCAAGTTGTGATGCTGCGTCATTCACGTCGGTTCGGCGAGGGCAGCGGCATCGGCCAACTGGCTCGTTGGGTCAACCAGCAGCAACCCGAGGAAGCNCGCAAGTTGTTGGCAGCNNGAAGCCATGACGACGTGTTTTCCNTGTCCCTCAAGGGGGAGCAGGACCGGGCGCTGGAGCGCTTGCTGCTTGAGGGGCATGGCGATGGACCGCAGGGTTATCGGCATTACCTGAGTCTGTTGCGCAGCCTGCGGCCACCGCTCGACAGCACGCTTGATGATCCCTGCTGGACCGATTGGGCTCGCCAGGTCCTGCAAGCCTTCGACACCTTCCAGTTGTTGTGCGCCGTACGCAAAGGGCCGTGGGGCGTTGAAGGTTTGAATCAACGCGTGACCGCCGCGCTGCTCAAGGCCCGGCTGATCGACAGCGACCAGCAGTGGTACGAAGGTCGGCCGGTGCTGATGACCCGCAATGACTATGGCCTGGGTTTGATGAACGGCGACATCGGCATTGCCCTCAAGCTGCCGGAACGCGAGGGGCCAGAGGTTGGGAAGCAGGTGTTGCGTGTGGCGTTCCCGCGAAATGATGGTCAGGGCGGCGTACGTTTTGTACTGCCGAGCCGGCTCAATGATGTCGAAACGGTGTACGCCATGACGGTGCACAAATCCCAGGGCTCGGAATTTGCCCANACGGCGTTGATTTTGCCGGATGCCCTGAACCCTGTGCTCACCAAGGANTTGATCTATACCGGGATTACCCGCGCCAAAAACTGGTTCACCCTGATCGANCCGCGTACCGGCGTGTTCGAAGAGGCGGTGAGGCGCAAGGTCAAACGCTTGAGCGGGTTGATGCTGGAGCTGGATGAAGGTGTTGAATCAAGGGATTGAAAGGGACGGTGCCAGGCGCCGGAAACTGGCTGAAGTGCCGTAGGACGNGGCCTCGCTGGTGTCTGAACGCTGTGCTATCGTTGCGGCATCATTTCGCTACGATCGAAGAGAATCCCTGCATGAAGGTCGCTGTCTGGACGACACAGCGCGTTACCGGGTGCAAACACGTGCTGTTCGCCGGCCTTCTCTATTTGTTCACCGGCGTCGTTTTCGCTCAGTCGCAAACGCCTGTGAGCATGGCCGATCAGCGCGCAAAATCCGTCACGCAGGTGGTACTCGGGATTCTCAGTTATGCCCGTTGGCCTGTTGAGCCAGCACAACTGCGCTTGTGCATCGTGGGCCCCACCGAATACACCGACGATCTGGTCAAAGGCACGACCCAGGCCACCGGTCGTCCCGTCACGGTGCGACGTCTTTTGGCCGACAACCCGTCGATTNCTGGTGAGTGCGATGCGGTGTATATCGGCAAACTGAGCAGTGATGAACGCAGCCGGCTATTCGCTTCGTTGGCAGGGCGCCCGGTGCTGAGCATCAGCGAACGCGACGACCCCTGCACCGTCGGCAGTCTGTTTTGCCTGCGGGTCAGCGATGAGCAAGTGTCCTTTGAAGTCAACCTGGATTCCGTCGCCCGAAGCGGCGTGCGTATTCACCCCAATGTGTTGCAACTGTCCCGCCGCAAGCCGGCGGCGCCATGAGTCTTTTCAAGCCGGATAGCCGCCCAACCTTGCGCTCGGTCATCGGGCGCGGACATTTGATCGTCGCACTCGTGGGTGTGGCCATGGCCAGCATCTCGCTGACGTTGCTCGGCGTACTGGCCTTGCGGGTCTATGCCGACCACAACTTGCACCTGATTGCGCGCTCGATCAATTACACAGTGGAAGCCGCGGTGGTGTTCAACGACAAGTCTGCCGCTAGCGAAGCGTTGGCATTGATTGCGTCCACCGAAGAAGTGGCCGATGCCCAAGTGCTGGACGAACAAGGCACGTTGCTGGCTCGCTGGGAGCGGCCGGAAACGGGCTTGTTCTCGGATCTCGAAATGCAGATTGCCAAGGCCTTTCTGGAAAAACCGATCAGCATGCCAATCGTCCATCAAGGTCAGGAAGTCGGCAGCATCCAGCTCACCGGTCACGGGGGCAGCCTGTTGCGATTTTTGCTCAGCGGTCTGGCCGGCATCGTCCTGTGTACGGCCGTCAGTGCCTGGGTGGCGCTCTATCTGGCGCGCCGACAACTTCGCGCAATCACCGGCCCATTGCGCAGCCTGGCGTTCGTGGCTCACGCCGCCCGCAGCGAGCGAGCCTTCGATCAGCGTGTGCCACCCGCCGCCATCGCCGAACTCGACAACCTGGGCAATGACTTCAATGCCTTGCTCGATGAGCTCGAATCCTGGCAAACCCACCTGCAAAGCGAAAACGAAACCCTGGCCCACCAGGCCAGCCATGACAGCCTCACCGGGTTGCCGAATCGGGCGTTTTTCGAAGGCCGGCTGATTCGAGCGCTGCGTAACGCCAACAAGCTCAATGAGCAAGTGGCGGTGCTGTTTCTCGACAGTGACCGGTTCAAGGAGATCAATGATGGTTTCGGTCATGCCGCTGGCGATGCGGTGTTGGTGGCCGTGGCCAATCGGGTTCGTGCGCAACTGCGTGAAGAGGATCTTGTGGCACGCTTGGGCGGTGACGAATTTGCCGTCCTGCTGACGCCGCTGCACAGGATCGAGGACGCCGAGTGGATTGCCGACAAAATCATCGCCAGCATGGAAGTACCGATTCCGTTGCCGGGCAATATCCAGGTGTTGACTTCACTCAGCATCGGCATCGCCGTGTACCCCGACCATGGGACCACACCGGGTGCTTTGCTTAACGCCGCCGACGCGGCCATGTACCAAGCCAAGCGCCTTTCCCGAGGCGCACAGCACACGGCAGGGGCGGAGCACCCTGTCGCCGATGTTCAAACCAGGAGCTGATTTTTGTGTTCTCACTGACCCGGCGTTCCCTGCGATTTTTCACGTTCACCTTATTGATGGCCTTGCTGGCATTGAGCGGTTGCCAGACGGCGCCGCAAAAAGGCCTGACCCCGGCGCAGGTCGCTGTGCTCAAGCAGCAAGGTTTCGAATTGACCGACGAGGGCTGGGCCTTTGGCCTGTCCGGCAAAGTGCTGTTTGGCAGTGACGACGACAGCCTCAACCCTGCCAGTACCGACATCGTCGAGCGTATCGGCAAGGCGTTGCTGGGTGTCGGAATAGAGCGAGTGCGGGTCGACGGCCACACCGATACGTCAGGCAAAGAGTCTTACAACGAACAGCTCTCACTGCGCCGCGCAAAAAGCGTCGGCAAGGTGCTGACCGTTGTCGGGATGAAAGAACAAAACATCCAGNTGCGCGGCCTCGGCAGCAGTGAACCGGTTACTTCCAATAACACGCCGGCCGGCCGTACCGAGAACCGCCGGGTGTCGATCGTGGTGAGCGCCGACTAATCGGCGAACAGGGTCTCGCGACTTTCCCCCATTAATAGACCCTGATTCCGCTCAGTCACCTCCCGAATGTAATCCCACAACAGGGTGATCCGCTTGAGCTTGCGCAGGTCTTCGCGGCAGTACATCCAGAACTGTCGAGTGATGTTGATCTCCTTCGGCAACACCGGCAGTAATCGCGGATCCTGGGCCGCCAGGAAGCACGGCAGAATCGCCAGCGACCGCCCTTGCTGTGCGGCCACGAATTGCGCAATCACACTGGTGCTGCGCAGGTTGGCACTGGCGCCGGGCAACACATTCGCCAGGTACAACAGCTCCGAACTGAACGCCAGATCGTCGACGTAACTAATGAATGAATGTTTACCCAAGTCAGCCGGGCGGCGGATCGGTGGGTGCTTGTCGAGATAATCCTGAGTCGCGTAGAGCTGTAATTTGTAGTCGCAGAGTTTGCAGCAGACGTATGGACCATGCTCCGGGCGCTCCAGGGCGATGACGATGTCCGCCTCGCGCTTGGACAGGCTGATGAAGTGCGGCAGCGGCAGGATGTCCACGGAGATTGCCGGGTAGGCGTCGACGAAATGGCTCAGCTGCGGGGTGATGAAAAAGCTGCCAAAGCCTTCGGTGCAGCCCATGCGCACATGCCCGGACAACGCAACGCCAGAACCTGAAACCTGCTCACAGGCCATGTGCAGCGTGCTTTCGATCGACTCGGCATAACCGAGCAACCGCTGGCCTTCGGCAGTCAGGACAAAACCGCTGGTCCGGGATTTCTCGAACAGCAACGTGCCCAATGCCGCTTCCAGCGAGCTGATGCGCCGCGACACCGTGGTGTAGTCGACTGCCAGGCGCTTGGCTGCGGTGCTGGCCTTGCGGGTGCGGGCGACTTCAAGGAAAAACTTGAGGTCATCCCAGTTCAACGAGCCTAGAGACGTGATGTTTTTTTGCATGATGGACCGGCTTTTATGTGCGTTCTTATTAGAAGTTTGCACATCTATACTCCAAAAACAGTCCGAGAACCAACTCGCGACACACGTCTCGTCTCAAGGCGANAGTCTCGCCTTGGCTATACAGATAGCTCTCTAAATAAGAACAACTTCCCGGAGACCCAACATGAACGTATCGCTCACGCCAAACGAAACCACTGTCCAAACGGTAAAGCTGTTGATCGACGGCGAGTGGGTCGAGTCCCAAACCACCGAGTGGCACGACATCGTCAACCCGGCGACCCAACAAGTGCTGGCCAAGGTTCCGTTCGCCACCGCACAGGAAGTCGACGCTGCGATCAGTGCCGCCCATCGCGCCTTCCAGACCTGGAAGCTGACGCCGATCGGCGCGCGGATGCGCATCATGCTCAAGCTCCAGGCGTTGATTCGCGAACACTCCAAGCGCATCGCCGTGGTGCTCAGCAACGAGCAAGGCAAAACCATCGCCGACGCTGAAGGCGATATCTTCCGCGGCCTGGAAGTGGTCGAACACGCCTGCTCCATCGGCAGCCTGCAAATGGGCGAGTTCGCCGAGAACGTTGCGGGCGGCGTCGATACCTACACCCTGCGTCAGCCAATCGGCGTTTGCGCCGGCATCACGCCGTTCAACTTCCCGGCGATGATTCCGCTGTGGATGTTCCCGATGGCCATCGCCTGCGGCAACACCTTTGTGCTCAAGCCGTCNGAACAGGACCCGATGTCGACCATGCTGCTGGTGGAACTGGCGATCGAGGCCGGTGTTCCNGCGGGCGTGCTCAACGTCGTTCATGGCGGTAAAGACGTGGTGGATGCGCTCTGCACCCACAAGGACATCAAGGCTGTTTCCTTCGTCGGTTCGACCGCCGTCGGCACTCACGTCTACGACCTGGCCGGTAAACACGGCAANCGCGTGCAATCGATGATGGGCGCGAAGAACCACGCCGTTGTGCTGCCGGATGCCAACCGCGAACAAGCGCTCAATGCGCTGGTCGGTGCCGGTTTCGGTGCGGCCGGGCAACGCTGCATGGCCACCTCCGTGGTGGTGCTGGTGGGCGCGGCCAAGCAATGGCTGCCTGACCTGAAGGCGCTGGCGCAGAAACTCAAAGTGAATGCCGGCAGCGAGCCGGGCACTGATGTCGGCCCGGTGATTTCCAAAAAGGCCAAGGCGCGGATTCTGGATCTGATCGAGAGCGGCATCAAGGAAGGCGCGAAGCTGGAACTGGACGGTCGCGATATCACGGTTCCAGGCTTCGAGAAGGGCAATTTTGTCGGCCCGACCCTGTTCTCCGGCGTAACCCCAGAGATGCAGATCTACACCCAGGAAATCTTCGGTCCAGTGCTGGTGGTGCTGGAAGTCGATACCCTCGATGAGGCCATCGCACTGGTCAACGCCAACCCGTTCGGCAACGGCACTGGCCTGTTCACCCAAAGCGGTGCAGCGGCGCGTAAGTTCCAGACTGAAATCGACGTCGGCCAGGTCGGCATCAACATCCCGATTCCGGTGCCGGTNCCGTTCTTCAGCTTCACNGGTTCGCGCGGGTCCAAACTCGGCGACCTCGGTCCGTATGGCAAGCAAGTGGTGCAGTTCTACACTCAGACCAAGACTGTCACCAGTCGCTGGTTCGATGACAACAGCGTCAACGACGGTGTGAACACCACCATTAACTTGCGTTAAGGAGCCGGNCATGAAAATCGCTTTTATCGGTCTGGGCAACATGGGCGCGCCGATGGCGCGCAACCTGATCAAGGCCGGCCATTCGTTGAACCTGGTCGACCTGAACAAAACCGTCCTGGCGGAGCTTGAGCAACTGGGCGGCAGCATCAGCGCTTCGGCGCGTGAAGCGGCTCAAGGCGCAGAACTGGTGATCACCATGCTGCCCGCCGCTGTGCATGTGCGCAGCGTGTGGCTGGGTGAAGACGGCGTGCTGGCGGGTATCGCCAAGGGCGTGCCGGCAGTCGATTGCAGCACCATCGATCCGCAGACGGCGCGTGATGTTGCGGCGGCGGCGGCCAAGCAAGGCGTGGCCATGGCGGATGCGCCGGTGTCGGGCGGTACCGGTGGTGCAGCAGCCGGGACCCTGACGTTTATGGTCGGCGCTACCCCTGAGCTGTTCGCCACCCTGCAACCCGTGCTGGCGCAGATGGGCCGCAACATCGTCCATTGCGGCGAAGTCGGCACCGGGCAAATCGCCAAGATCTGCAACAACCTGCTGCTGGCGATCTCGATGGTCGGTGTCAGCGAAGCGATGGCGCTCGGTGATGCGCTTGGCATCGACACCACGGTGCTGGCCGGGATCATCAACAGTTCCACCGGCCGTTGCTGGAGTTCGGAGATGTACAACCCGTGGCCGGGTATCGTCGAAACGGCGCCGGCCTCGCGCGGTTATACCGGCGGTTTCGGTGCGGAACTGATGCTCAAGGATCTGGGGCTGGCCACGGAAGCGGCACGTCAGGCGCACCAACCGGTGATGCTCGGCGCAGTGGCCCAGCAGTTGTATCAGGCGATGAGCCAGCGTGGGGAAGGTGGCAAGGACTTCTCGGCGATCATCAACAGTTATCGCAAGCCGCAATAATCGGGTTGGAAAACTGTGGGAGTGAGCCTGCTCGCGATAGCGGTAGATCAGTTATCGTCGATGTTGAATGTGCTGGCCTCATCGCCAGCAGGCTGGCTCCCACAGGGGCAGCATTGTCCCCATGNATATTTACCGGGAAATCACGTCGGGTGATCTCCCGGTTTTTTTGCATCAGGCAAACACGAAATACTTACGCACGGTTTCAACCACTTCCCACGTGCCTTTCATGCCCGGCTCGATGACGAAAATATCACCGGCGCGCAGATGGATCGGCTCTTTTCCTTCTGGGGTGATGATGCAGTACCCCTCGCGGAAATCGCAGTATTCCCACTTCACGTATTCCACATACCATTTGCCCGGCGTGCAGATCCAGGTNCCCATGATCTTGCTGCCGTCTTCGCTGGTATAGGCGTTGAGGTTGACGGTGTGCGGGTCGCCTTCGAGTTTTTCCCATTTGCAGGCGTCGAGCACCGGCAGTGGGTGGGTATCGCGAAGAACGGTAATAGGTGCGGTCATGTGGACTCCGGGGCAGTGGACTAGAGAACTGAAGTCGCACCCTATAGCGCCCGCCCATCGCTCAGTTGTCTGTGCTCGACATTGAGCTGTCCAGAAACGCGCATTGCCCTCAAAGATGAAAGCCCAAGGGTAAAGTCTGCCCCTCAGGGGAGAGTCAAGGCGTGCAGCAAGGCCTTCGCATAACCTGGCAGCGTCTCAAAGTCCCGCGCACAGAGCAGGAGTTTGCGCATGGCCCAAGGTTCTTGCAGGGCGAGGCGCTTGAAGGATTGTTCACCGCGCCAGCGCTCGACTGCCGCGAGGGGCACGATCGCCAGCCCGGCCCCCCGAGCGACCATGCGCATCACGCCATCGAAACCGTCGGCGCGGATGCGGATTTGCATGCGTGACCCGGTGTGCAGCGCCTGTTCTTCNAGGTACACCGCCAACGCGCCGTTGGCGTTCAGGCCGACATAGTCGTGGTGCAAGGTGTCGCTGAAGCTCACGACATCTGCGGGTGCCAAGGGATGATCGCGGGGCATTATCAGCACCAGCGGATCGTCACGAAACGGGCGGGTCTGCAGGTCATCGGTGTCCACGGCGTCAGAGACGATGCCCAGGTCTGCCGCCCCTTGGCGCAAGGCGTGGGTGATGCGTGCACTGGGCAGTTCTTGCAGATCGATGTCGAGGTTGGGGTGGTCGCGAAGAAAGTCCGCGAGCAACTCCGGCAGGTATTCGGTGATTGCCGTGGTGTTGCACAACAACCGCACCTGGCCTTTGACGCCATTAGCGTATTCCGCCAGATCCTGCTGCATGCGTTCGGCTTGTTGCAGGAGAACGCGGGCGTGTTGCGCCAGGGCTTTGCCGGCCGGGGTCGGGCTGACACCGCGGCGACCTCGCTGCAGAAACTCGATTCCCAACGAAGCCTCCATGGCGCGGATGCGCGCACTCGCCGCCGCCAGGGACAGATGACTGCGAGCCGCGCCGGCGGTGATGTTGCCGCTGTCGAGGATGTTCAAGTAAAGACGCAGGTCGGTCAGGTCGAAGTGCATTGTTACTGCCTCTGGATTGTTGTTTTCCGGGCGGACGCCTTCGCGGGCAAGCCCGCTCCCACAGGGATCTGCGTCGGACACAGAACTTGCGTCCCAATGTGATCAAATGTGGGAGCGGGCTTGCTCGCGAAGGCGTCAGTTGTGACACCGATGTCTTAAGCCTCTTGCTGAGCAAGAGGCTGCCTCAGTATATGGCAGATTTTCAAGCAGCCAATCCGGGCTCACGATAGCGCCATGAATACTCTCGCCGCGTTCTATCAAAACCTCGGTCTGGCCCTTTCATTGATGNTCATCGCGACCTTTCTGCTGGCCGGCATGATCAAGGGTGTGATCGGCCTCGGTCTGCCGACCATCGCGATGGGGTTGCTCGGTCTGGCTATGGCGCCGTCACAGGCTGCCGCGCTGCTGATCATCCCCGCGACGCTCACCAATGTCTGGCAACTGGCATTCGGCGGGCATCTGCGGGGGTTGATCAAACGGTTGTGGCCGATGCTGCTGGCGATCTTCATCGGCACCGGAGCCGGCACGTTGTGGATCGGCATGGCCGGCGGTCATTGGGTCGTGCGGGGATTGGGCGCGGCGCTGTTGCTCTATGCGTTGAGCGGATTGTTCCTGCCGACCTTGCGTGTCGGCCGTCACACTGAGCGNTGGCTCGGTCCGCTTGGCGGCCTGTTGACGGGCGTCATCACTTCGGCCACCGGCGTCTTCGTGATTCCGGCGGTGCCTTATCTGCAAGCCTTGAGCTTGAGCAAGGATGAACTGGTGCAGGCGCTGGGTTTGTCGTTCACCGTCTCGACCCTGGCCCTGGCCGCCGGCCTGTTATGGCGCGGCGCACTGGGTGGTGGCGAGTTAAGTGCGTCGTTACTGGCGCTGATCCCGGCGGTGCTCGGCATGTTGCTGGGGCAATGGCTGCGCCAGCGGATCAGCGCCGTGCTGTTCAAGCGTGTGTTCTTCATCGGCCTGGGCGTGCTCGGCGGCCACTTGCTGATCAGCGGGTAGCGGACGACGGGCTGAGCATGTCGATGGCGCGGATATCGAAATCCCGTTCCAGGTACTCATCGCGCTGCTCGAGGAATTGCTTCATGTGCGGCAGGTTCGAATGCACGTCCAAGTGAGCCTGGGACTGCCAGATCTCGTAGAAGATAAACAGCGTCGGGTCCTGTTTGTCGCGCAACATGTGGTATTCGATGCAACCGGGTTCGGCGCGGCTCGCTTCTACATAACCACTGAAAAACGCTTCGAAGGCATCGGATTTTTCAGGGCGGGTCTTGGCGTGCAGAATGAAGCCTTGCATTTCACTCATCAGAAANCTCCTCAAGTTCAGAATCGGCGCAAGTCTATGGCAACAATCGCCTGTCGATTCGTGCGTATTGGTCAAATGAATTTTGTGAATTCAGCGCTTATTCCGCGCGAGGCAGATCGCTACTCTGCCGCCATCGAATTCCAACCTTCCGAGACTTCCCATGAAAAAAGTCCTGTTGCTCAATGGCGGCAAAAAATTTGCCCACTCCGATGGCCGCTACAACGCCACCCTGCATGAAGCCGCGCTGAGCGTGCTGGATCGCGGCGGTGTCGACGTGAAAGCCACCTTCATCGACGAGGGTTACGACGTCGCCGAAGAAGTCGCCAAATTCCTCTGGGCCGACGTGATCATTTATCAGATGCCCGGCTGGTGGATGGGCGCGCCCTGGACCGTCAAGAAGTACATCGACGAAGTCTTCACCGAAGGCCATGGCAGCCTCTACGCCAGTGACGGTCGCACCCGTTCCGACTCGTCGCAAAAGTACGGCAGCGGTGGTCTGTTGCAGGGCAAGCAATACATGTTGTCCCTGACCTGGAACGCGCCGCAGCAAGCCTTCGACGACCCGACCGATTTCTTCGAAGCCAAGGGCGTGGACGCGGTGTACTTCCCGTTCCACAAGGCCAACACCTTCCTCGGCATGACCGGNTTGCCGACGTTCCTGGCNGTCGATGTGATGAAACGCCCGAATATCGAGGCTGACGTGGCGCGCTATGAGCAGCATTTGACCGAGGTGTTCGGCCTTAAGGCATGAGGCTCGGCTACTATCGATACTTGGAGCCCGAACCTGTAGGAGCACGGCTTGCCGGCGATGGCGCTCTTGAGGACGCCATCGCCGGCAAGCCGTGCTCCTACAGAAAGCGATTTATGCGCTGTGCGAAATTATCGATAAGGAACATCCGTGAAAGCCAGATCCGATGAGTTGCAGATTTTCGTCTGCGTGATTGAATGCGGGTCGATTTCCGCTGCGGCCGAACAGGTCGGGCAAACGCCTTCAGCGGTCAGCCGTACGCTGTCGCGGCTGGAGGCGAAACTCGATACCACGCTGATCAACCGCACCACGCGGCGCATGGACCTGACCGAAGAGGGCAAGTATTTCTTCGAGCACGCCAAGCTGATTCTCGATCAGATGGACGAGCTGGAAGAGCGCCTGACCTCACGTCAGCAAACCCCGTCCGGGCGTCTGCGGATCAATGCCGCATCGCCGTTCATGCTGCACGCCATCGTGCCGTACATCGACGAGTTCCGCCGGCTCTATCCGGACATCCAGCTGGAACTCAACAGCAACGATTTGATCATCGATTTGCTCGAGCAAAGCACCGACATCGCCATCCGCATCGGCACGCTCGCCGACTCGACGCTGCATGCCCGCTCCCTGGGATGCAGTCCGCTGCACATCGTCGCCAGCCCGGCGTATCTTGAAAAACATGGAGTACCGGCTGAAGTGGCGGATTTGTCCGGGCACACGCTGCTGGGCTTTACCCACAACGAAGGCCTCAACCAATGGCCGCTGCGTTACGTTCACGGTGATCGTTGGCCGATTCAGGCGTCGATCAGCGCCTCCAGCGGCGAGACGATCAGGCACTTGGTGCTGGAAGGCCAAGGCATTGCCTGCCTGTCGCACTTCATGACGATTGATGACATCCGCGCCGGACGTTTGCAGGTGCTGCTGGCGGATTTCAACAGCGGTTATCGTCAGCCGATCAATGCCGTGTACTACCGCAACTCGCAACTTGCCCTACGGATTCAATGCTTCCTGGACTTCATCCAAGGCAAATTGGCGGCTTATGCGAACGCGGATTTCAAGGGCTGATTCGTGACCCCTGCGCAAGAGTGAATTGGGCAACGCTGTCTGTTTCCACAGGCATCGGTCCTCAATACTGGCTGCATCACTTATTAACGCAGGGAGTCTCTCCATGAACGTATTCGTAACCGGCGCTGCAGGTTTTATCGGCGGCTCCATCGCCACGGGGCTGGTCCGCGCCGGCCACAAGGTCACCGGTCTGGTGCGCAACGCCGAACAAGCCAATGAACTGAGCGCTCTGGGTATCACCCCGGTGCTCGGCACGCTTGACGACAGCGCCCTACTGGCCGAACAGGCCCGCGCTGCCGATGCCGTGATCAACGCCGCCAGCAGCGACCATCGCGGCGCGGTAGAAGCGTTGCTCGATGCACTTCGCGGTTCCAACAAAGTGTTCCTGCACACCAGCGGCTCGAGCATTGTCGGCGATGCGTCGGGCGGCAAATCCAGCGATGTTATCTATTACGAAGACAACCTGCCGGCACCGACCGTCGACAAGGCTGCGCGCGTGGCCATCGACAACCTGATCCTCGCCGCAGCAAAGGACGGGGTGAACTCGGCNGTCATCTGCAACACCCTGATCTACGGCCACAGCCTGGGCGTGAATCGCGACAGCGTGCAGTTGCCGCGTTTGGTGAAGCAGGCGCGTAAAAGTGGCGTGGTCCGGCATGTCGGTACCGGCCAGAACATCTGGTCCAACGTGCACATCGAAGACGTGGTTTCCCTGTACCTGCTGGCGCTGACCAAAAACGTACCGGGCACCTTCTACTTCGTCGAAAGCGGTGAAGCATCGTTCATCGACATGACCACTGCGATTGCCCAAGCGCTGAGTCTGGGTGAGCCACAAGACTGGCCGCTGAAAGAGGCCGAAGCCGAGTGGGGTTATGAAATGGCCAACTATGGCCTGGGCTCCAACAGCCGGGTTCGCGGTAAAAAGGCGCGGGAGTTGCTGGGCTGGGCGCCGAAGCGGGCATCGGTGATTGAATGGATTCGTGACGAGATGGTTTGAGTTCGCTCTAGACCGCGTCGCAGCTTTCGCGAGCAAGCCCGCTCCCACATTCGACCGTATTTCTTCAGGAGAACTCGGTTAAATGTGGGAGCGGGCTTGCCCGCGAAAGCGTTTTCAGCAGCCCAACAACTGGCCGGGCCGCCCTCAATTCCGTAACATCCGCCCCCTCTTTTCCCGCCTGTATTTAGATCAGACATGAAACCCAAACATCTGCGCGCCGATGTCCTGGCCGGGCTCACCACGTCTTTCGCTCTTCTNCCCGAATGCATCGCCTTCGCGCTGGTTGCNCACCTCAATCCATTGATGGGGCTTTACGGCGCTTTCATCATTTGCACCTTGACCGCGCTCTTCGGCGGGCGACCGGGCATGGTGTCCGGTGCTGCCGGATCAATGGCCGTGGTGATCGTCGCGCTGGTGGTGCAGCACGGTGTGCAGTATTTGCTGGCNACCGTGTTGCTGGGTGGGTTGATCATGCTGGCGTTCGGGCTGCTGAGGCTTGGCAAGTTGGTGCGCATGGTGCCGCACCCGGTGATGCTCGGCTTCGTCAACGGCCTGGCGATCATCATTGCCCTGGCGCAGCTGGAACACTTCAAGAGCGGTGACGTCTGGCTCAGCGGCACGCCGCTGTACCTGATGGCGGGGCTGGTTGCCGTGACGATGGCCATCGTCTACGTGCTGCCGCGCCTGACGCGCGCCGTACCGCCGGCGCTGGTGGCGATTCTGGGTGTCGGGCTGGCGGTTTATCTGCTCGGTCTGCCAACCCGCACCTTGGGTGACATGGCGCACATTGCCGGCGGCTTGCCGACCTTTGCGCTGCCAGACATCCCTTGGAGCCTGGAAACCCTGCGCATCATCGCTCCCTACGCGATATTGATGGCGTTGGTCGGTCTGCTGGAAACCTTGCTGACCCTGAACCTCACCGACGAGATCACCGAGAGCCGTGGCTACCCGGATCGCGAGTGTGTGGCGCTGGGCGCGGCCAACATGGTTTCCGGTGTGTTTGGCGGCATGGGCGGTTGCGCCATGATCGGGCAGACCGTGATCAACCTCAGTTCCGGCGGTCGCGGTCGGCTATCCGGTGTGGTGGCCGGGGTGATGATTTTGCTGTTCATCCTCTTCCTTTCGCCGCTGATCGAGCGCATCCCGCTGGCCGCATTGGTCGGGGTGATGTTCGTGGTGTCGCAGCAGACCTTCGCCTGGGCCTCGCTTCGGGTGTTGAACAAAGTGCCGGTGAATGACGTGTTGGTGATCATCGCGGTAACGGTCATTACGGTGTTCACCGATCTGGCCACTGCGGTCCTCTGCGGGATCATCATTGCGGCGCTGAACTTTGCCTGGCAGCAGGCTCGCGAGCTCTATGCCGACAGTCATCTTGAAGTGGACGGCAGCAAGCTCTACCACCTGCATGGCACGCTGTTTTTCGCCTCGACCACGCCTTTTCTCAACCAGTTCGACCCCGCCAACGACCCACCCGTAGTGACGATCGATTGTCGCCACCTGAGCTTCGTCGACTACTCGGCGATAGCTGCGCTAAAAACGCTGCGTGAACGCTACGCCAAGGCCGGCAAGCACCTGCGCGTGCTGCACTTGTCCGAACGCTGCAAGAAGCTGCTCAAGCGCGCTC
>Ga0065714_10002349_pt1 | contig 22738 bp, 18 predicted proteins | sample MisRhiReplicate2_FD_59101 | JGI IMG/M metagenome (GOLD analysis project Ga0065714, IMG submission 59101) | Miscanthus rhizosphere microbial communities from Kellogg Biological Station, MSU, sample Rhizosphere Soil Replicate 2: eDNA_1 v2... | ecosystem: Host-associated > Plants > Roots >...
GTATCGCCGCGATCCTTAGACTCAAATGCTTTGCCGCGAAGCCCAAATGCCACAATGGAATTGCTGTTTGTCGCTTGGAGCCCGAAGGTCGTTCCCTCGTAAGGTGATGTCAGCGGCTCGAAGGTTTTTCCCTCGTTACTTGACCGCAACAGAGTGCCCTGTTCGCCGGCAATGAAGAGATCCCCTCCCACCCGTTCGATGCTGTAGAGATGCAATCCGTTTGGGTTATCGATACGAGAACGGATCGACTGCCAACTGAGCCCGCCATCATGGGTGACAAACGCCAGACCGTAAGCGCCCACCACCAGTCCGTTTTTGGCGTCCAGAAAGAGCGTATCGAGCAGCGGTTTGTCGGGGCCATCGTCCACGAGTTGCTGTGCTTGAGCTAAACGCTCTTGCATCTTTTCAGCGTCGTCGGAACCTTCAGTTGCCTGCTTGGCTTCCTGGAGTTCGATTTCGGCCGCTTGGACGCCATCCAGTTGCTTGTTCCAGCTCAGTCCGCCATCTCGAGTGTGTAGAACGACGCCAGCATGCCCGACGGCCCATCCTTCGACATCGTCGATGAACCGAACCTTGACCAGCGTCACGCTGACAGGGGAACCAACTTGTGACCAGCTAACACCATTGTCATCGGAAACAATGATGAACCCGCGCTCGCCCACAGCTACCAAGCGATGCCCCGCCCGCGCAACGCTGAGCATGACCGATTGAGCCGCCATTGAACTGATTATCGATGGCTGCATTGGCAAGCCATCGGTTTGTGCGGAGGCCGAAGTGCTCAGGAACGCCGCCACGACCGACGCGCCCAACAACAGTGCCTTGAGCGGAAGACCTGAGTTTAACCTTAGTGTTTGATTACTCATTTGTGAGCCTCGATGATGCGTTTCCTTGGACACCGCGTCAGTGACCCAGCGTCCAAGTAACCCATGTGTGAATTAGCTGTTTCGAGGCTCAGCGCACTGACCCTGACGCTACCGAGTTACCGGTAAAGAAGTTCTCGGGCTTGCGCGGAATTACGCTATAGGTTTCGCCGTTGAGGCTTTGCACGACGCTGTACGTCTTGGCTTGCAGGTTGTAGATCACCACCGGTTTTACTACTACTGCTGGGATCGAAGGGACAACAAAGGGAAGCACCTGGGAGACGCGCCACAGTTTGCCCTCGGCGTCGTAACCATCCGCCAGAGAGACCGTCCAACTATCTTCATCGATGAAGAATTTGCGTTTAGGTACTGCATGGCGCTTGCCTGGTGCAACAGTGGCCTCAAGCTCCCAGACACGATGGAGTTCCCAGCGCACCTTGTCTGGATTGAGGTGGTTAGCCACGAAAGCGTCGTCACGTTTTTCGGCATTGAACTTGTTGTCGTTGTACGGGATGTACATTTCTTTTTTGCCAACGAGCTTCCAGTCATAGCGATCCGGATGGCCGATGAAGCCATGCACTTCATCAAAGTAGTTAGCTCCCGACGCTACAAAATCGGGTGTGTCATAGCCAACAGTGGGAGCACGGCGCACTCGGCGCTGGCCTACCAAATACTGCCAGGCCTCACGTGGTTCTTGCACATTGATACTGTCGTGAGTCACCAGCGACTCACCAGCCTTAAAGGGTGGCTCGTTGGTCAAAAAGCGCAACAGCGCATATTGTCCCGACCATTTATCTGCACTGCCGTCTTTGTAGTAATACGGATATTGCCAATTTTCGACGCCACGGCTTGCGAGCGTGCGGGTTCCGTCAGCATTACCAATGACGTTGGCATACCCCATCTGAATGGATTCTGCCTCTACACGCAGCAGAAAATTCCAGATGACCTCATTACCTGTTTTCGGAATAGGAAACGGAATTCCGCCGTAACAGCCCTCTACTGACAAACCGTTGCTGGTCGTTTTGCAACGAGTCGCGTTGGCGAACGTGTTCTGATAAACGCTATCAGGTGCTGCGGCAGTACGGTGGGTCGGGTATACATCCAAATGGAAAGTATCGGGATATTTGGCCAGTAAGGCTTTCGTGCCTTCGCTCAACTTGTCCGCGTATTGCCCAGCGTTTTTGGCAGTTATCTGCAGCACCGGCTTCTCGCCTGGGAACGGATCCGCCGGCATATCGCCCAACTTTGCCCCTGCCACTTCCTTGGTCAACCCGCCTGTCCAGGCGGGGATGGAGCCGTCAGCATTTCCTGCTTTTTCGGCGCCCATGGGGGTCAATGTGGTCTTGAGCTTCGCCGCCTCTTCAGGGCTCACTGCCGCGAATGCGGTGCTGGCACACATTGAGATAGACAGGGTGGAAAGCAGCAGCAATTTAATTTTTGTCATTATCAGGGCCCGCCTTTACTTTGCTTAAAAGGTTCGCTGGATCGAGAACGCCACGAAGTCTCTGTCTTTCATGTTTTGCTGGTAGGTGAATGAGTTGGAGGAGTTGATGACAGGCCCCGCTTCGCCAAAGAAATTGGTGTAGCTCAGGGACGCATACCATTGCTTCTTGTAATCAGCCTTGAGACCTAGTGTCAGATCCCCACCATGCTCAGCGCCAAATGCTTGAGGTGTGACTGAAGAGCGCCCGGACGGGTTGTAGCCAATGGTGATTGGGGCTTGAACGTCGATCCCAGGAAAGACCTGGAAGTACTGAGGCTCAAAGGTGAACCGCAGTGCGAAGGCATCACGCGTTGTGTTGGGATCCAGCTGATCGGCATTCTTTGTCACACTCAACCGACGGTTGAATGCAAGCTCGCCGATGAGTGAGGCACCATCCCAAAGTGCCGATCCGCCATACACATTGACCATCGACACTTGGGCATGCCACGAGCGACCAATGGGGTAAGCCGGCTTGAAATCGTTGTCAGATTCCAAGCCGGTAATAATCGTTCCACCAACACCTGCCAGCGGTGTATCGACCCGGATTGACGTCTCACCCGCAATGTTCGCTTCACCGACCAAGGTACTGAAACTTGCGCCAAAGACCTTAATATCCTCGGGATAAACGTTGACGAAAGTGTCATCTGCTCCAGGCACCAAAGCTGCTGGTCGGAAGTAAAACACCGGAGTTTTTTCATGGTACTTAGCCGCGTAGAGACCAAACTCCCAGTCTTCGATAGCAAATTTCAGTTGAGCGCCAAACTGGCCTGAATCCTTGGCTTCAATGTCCTTGCCGTGAAGTAGCGCACCCGTGGGGAAAAATACACGCTCGCCTCCTTCGCCGACAAAATCCGCGCCGCTGAAGTAGCTGCCCGCCGCAGGAAGACGAGTTTTGTTCCACTCAAATTGGTAGTAAGCGCCGACACTGACTGTATCGTTCAGCTGCCAGTTACCTGACACCTGTTTGGTGGGCATCAGGATCTCCTTGAACTGGGAACCGGGGACGGACTGAAGCTTCACCAGATCGACAGTGGACTGCGCGTTAGCGATACCGTTGGCCCCGAAAAATAGACTTTCGCCATAGATTTGCGTGAACTGCCCCAACCGCCCAGACAACGAAGTGCTGCCGATCTCCTTAGAGCCGTAGACAAACGCATCGAGGATTTCGGTATTCTGTTCATGGATGCGGCGGGTGTCGCTGGTGAACTCATCGTGATCGACGCTCACGGAGTTGGCGGTACTAGGCGAGTCGTTATCATTGTCGTGGCTGTAAACAGTGTCGTACCAAGAAGCAGCACTGAGACGCGCGCCGACGTCCTTGTACTTGATGTCAAATTCGGACAAGACATCCAGGCGATTGGAGATGAGCCCGCGATCAAAATTTCGGTCGCCGTCGTCCAGGTTGGGATTACTGTTGGAAGTGCCTGGGCCAACCGCGACCTTGTGATCAAGTTTGTTTACACGCCAGGCGTTGCTGTACTTGATCGTGTTGTCCCAAGTCGCCGAAAGATCGGGGTTACCTGTGTCGATCTGAAAGGCTTGCGATGACGTTGAGAGGCTCAGCAATACCGTTGCGCTGACCGCGCAGGCAATGCTGGAAACCGGCAACGGGCAGAGCCGTTGGTTGGCTATTTTCATGAAGATGTTCCTGTTTTTTTGTTTTTGTAAAAAGGTCATCCACTCACAGCATTGGCTGCGAATACATCAGGGTGCTGCGTAACGCTCTGAGCTCCTTTCTTACCCGCCTTATCGTTCTTGATGGACGGCCAACGCTTGTAAGCCGGCCTCCACAAGGACGATGTCCAGTTGCGACTTCAACCCGCTTACGGCGACCCCACCTACGACCTCACCCTCGACAAGAATCGGAAGCCCGCCTTCGATCGGAAAGACGCCGTGAATCATCCAAGCGCCTACCCGGCCAGCCGCGACCATCTCCTCGAAAAACTTGGTGGGCCGGCGAGTGAGCGCGGCGCTGCGGGCTTTATCAATGGCCGTTTGGACAGACGAGACGGATGCGCCATCAAGCCTTCTGAACGTCATTAAGCAACCCGCCTCATCGACCACGGCCATGGATACCTTCCAGCTCTCCTTGGTGGCTTTTTCCATGGCCGCCATGAGCATCAATTCAGCGTCTGCCAACTCGAGAACCTGCTTCGTTTTCATCACACGCCTCTGAACCTTGAGTTCGGGATCGATGTAAGCCAATACAACAATGCGTAAAAGTACATTTGATGCACTNNACATATCTTTGTGCACAAAACGTAATCCTGAGCAAATTTAAAGTCAAGAAGATTCTCGAGGGCAAGTATTCCGTTGCGCAGATACGGGCGAGATTTGAAGAAGGCATACGGTGCCACCCGGTTGGGGGCTCAAACGACGGCACGTTCAGGAGGTAAGGAAAGAATCGGGAAGGGATACAGGTGGACGCTGCAGAGGTAGAAAGCGAATTAGAGCGTTCGGCAGAGTCGCTTACTATTTTACGCTTGCAGCGCGGGGAAATTTATGCGCAATTCGGGCACTAGCCATTTGCACCAAATGGTGTTTTGCGCATAAAATCCGTTTAATGCAAATTCCAGGAAGCTCCGACCATGATCACCTCCCCCGGCAGTCCGCTAATCGATGTCGCGCTGACGAAGATGAAAAAAGCGATTGTTTGCTGCGAACTGGCCCCGGGCGAAAAACTCAAGGTTGCCGAACTGTCCAAAACCTATGGGCTTAGCAGCTCCCCCATTCGTGAAGCGCTTAATCGACTGACCCAGGACGGTGTCGTAGAAGCCAGCGACAACAAGGGGTTCAGGGTCGCACCGATCTCCACTACCGACTTCCGCGACATTACGCGGATGCGCTGCCTGCTTGAGTGCGAAGCGCTAAGTGATGCCATCCAGTTTGGCGACGATGCCTGGGAAGCCGATGTACTGGGTGCGTTTCACCGTTTGAATCTGATTGAGAAAAAACTGGGAAGTGGCGTACTCGCACTCGACGATGAGTGGTCTACCCGGCATAAGGCCTTCCACTTCGCGTTGTTTGCGGCATGTCCATCACCGCTGATGCTAAAGATGATCGACTCTCTATTCGACAGAGCAGAGCGCTACAGGCGCTTTTCCGCCAAGCAGCGGATCACTCCAAGACATAAAGGAAATGAGCATCAAGAGTTGATGGATGCTGCTCTGGCACGAGACTCAAAAGCTGTGACGCTCTTACGCGATCACATCCAAAACACCTTGGGTCGAACCGTAGAAGCCATCGAGCGTCAACAAGCTACGCTTCAGTAAATCATCGACCTGCNACNGGTTTCGGGTTTCCGGCTNGATGACGTTGNCACGCGTCATCGACAGCTGCATTTAACGTATCCCACAAAAAAACCCTTCACCTCGCAACTGCTTTCGTGGGCAGTACGAAGCAAAGGGCGTACTGCTCCTTACAAGGNTATCGCTTGCGCAAACCTGATNGTCTTATCGCAAGCGCCGCCACTANTCTGCAGAGCCTGTTCAGGTTCTTTGCACCACAACGCAAGCTCCATGCCCTCAAGCATCTCCATCGCCCAGGCGACAGTGACTGCCCCGCCGTAAACGTAGTGATCCGGCCGCACGATGACCACATTGCAGCCACGACGCTCCAGCCATTCGGCCAGCACGCCGTCAACCTCTTCGTAATCATCAACAGCGCGTGTGCCAGACTGTTGGGAACTGACTAACCGAACGACCTGGATAGGCAGACCTTTCAGCGATTGGCTACTTCGCAGACATCTTAATAGCGCGCTGGCGTCGAACCCTGGCGCAATGACCACTCGAAAGGACTGTCCGGTAAACTCATCCAGCAGTGCCTTCTTGCCGGCATGGTTGATGACCATCGGTTGCGGAAACAGCTCACCGGCAGGCGGAACATTGGCGATAAAGCCTTGGTTCAAACCAGGAATCAGCGATTGCCTGATGGTGCCTCCCGGATTTTCCGTCATTTGCTGGATCAAGCGCGCATCGCGGATCGCTGCTTTCTCGCTGTCACGCTCGCAAATCACCCCGCCGAATTCTTTTGCCGCCATCGTGGTTTGGCGGACATGAGGAATGCGTTCGGTCTGGTAGGTATTGAGGAACGCCGGAGCAGCCAAGCCTCCTTTAACCAGCGCCAGTTTCCAAACCAAATTCAATGCATCGCGAATCCCTTGGCACATGCCTTGTGCCAGAAAGGGGGGCGTCATGTGCGCTGCGTCCCCGAGGAAAAACACCCGGTCGGACTTCCACTGCTCCAGAATCAGTGCATGGAATCGGTAGGCAGACGCACGCCACAGCTGATAGTCGCCCTCAGGTAACCAGCGGGCGATCAGCTTTTTGATCGCTTCGGGTTGTGAGATTTCCGTCGGCTGTTCGTCAGGGTTAATCATGAATTCCCAACGTCGATGCTGACCCGGCCCGACGACGAAGGTACATGGCCTGGCCAACTCGCAAAATTGCACGTTGGTCTTTGGTAGATGCTCGCCCGCCCCTTCGTTGAGGATTACGTCAACCACGAGCCATGGCTCGTCGAAGGCTAGATCCTCCATTTTCAACCCTAGACGGGTACGGATTGGACTGGTGCCTCCGTCACACGCCAACACATAGTCCGCAGTGACTGTGCGCTCGGTTCCATCCTTGGCCTGGATGCGAACAACCGCCTGTGAACCTTTGGAATCTACCGACAGAACCTCTGAACCGAGTTCCACGGTGACCGACTTCATATCCGCAATTTTACTGCGTAGGGCGCGCTCGACGGGGGGCTGTGAGAAGACATAGTTAGGCGCCCAACCCAGCGGATAGGGAGGTTTGGCGGCATCAATGCGTTTGATCAACTGAGAACCAGTGGTACGGTACTCCGAAGGACGATACGGCATGACATGCTCAGCAATGTCATCGGCCAACCCAATGTTGCCGAACACACGCATCACTTCGTGATCAAAACCCATAGCCCTAGGGTTGGTGTACACCGTCTCGGACTTATCCACGACGAGAGCGCTTAGCCCCCACATGCCGGCGAGATTTGCGCACAGAGCACCCACTGGCCCCATTCCAACAATGATGACATCGTAGTCCATCGTCAACTCCGCTTTTTGTTTTTCTCTACTGCGACTTCTGGTTGATGAGCAGACTTTTGCGCCCCCATCAACCAGGCTTCAACGACCACTGATTGGAGCAGGCTATATAGCCCTTCCAAATGTCATTAGCCGATACGAACGCGCTGCTCTTCGATCTTCGCCCGTATGGATTCCTTCCATTGCTCGCGAGTCTGGAAACCGGGACGGCGCTTACACATAGCCTCGGTCTGGGCGAGGATAGCCTCAGTCGGCATCTCGAGATCCAGCGGTTCCTTGCAAGGTTGTGCGGTGTAGAACGGCGCATCGACATACATTTCGATGGGATTGCCTTCAGGATCTTTGAAGTACATCGACCAAGCGTTGCCGTGATCCACCTGTGCAATCCCTTCAATTCCGCTTTTCTTGGCGAATTGATAGTACGTTTTCAGGTCGTCGAGGGAGTCCAGGAGAAACGAAAGCTGATTGATCGGGTTGAACGGTAGGTCGACTGGTTTTCCGTCAAAGAGAACGACCTGATGATGTAACTCAGGGTTCTGAGTCATGAAGAACAAACGGTGACCTGTAGAAGCGACCCCCTTGTCACTTACGATGAAACCCAAGGTGCGGCAGTAAAAATCAACCATCCGGTCGAGGTCTTCGCAAAACACACCGGAGTGGGTGAAATTGATTTTAGGTAATGCGGACATTTGGAGCCTCCAATTTTTATGATTGTGTAGAGGGCAACGCTTAGACTTCGTCAATAACACCATTCGACAGCGTGCCAATCTCAGTAATCACCACTTCAAAAACATCACCAGGCTTCAGAAAAATCGGTGGATTGCGTTTGAAGCCAATGCCGCTCGGAGTACCAGTTGCCAGAATATCTCCAGGGTTCCATGGAAGCGCTTTCGATACATACGAAATCAAATGAGGAATGTCGAATGCCAGCTCCGAAAGGCTGCCTTCCTGCAGTTGCTCGCCGTTAAGTACCCCCCGCACAACCAGCTTTCGGTAGTCTGAAATTTCCGATGCCGGAACGAGCCAAGGCCCCAGAGCACCCGTTTTTCTGAAGGTCTTACCCATACCGTACTGGTGCGTATGGAACTGCCAATCGCGGACGCTGGCATCGTTGAAGCAGGTGTAACCCGCAACGTGATCCATCGCGTCCGCCGGATCGATATGTGCACCACCCTTCCCGATCACAACCGCCAATTCGGCCTCGAAATCAAATTGCTCTGAGACTTGAGGTCTAACCAGTGGTTCGCCGTGGGGCAAAAGAGTTTCGGCGAAACGCTGAAAAATCACTGGAAACTCGCCGACCTTTCGGCCCGCCTCTTCAGCGTGAGCAACATAGTTAATGCCTACGCAAATCACCTTTCCAGGATTGGGTATCACTGATTCCAACTGGATACTCGAGAATGGGTAGTCAGGCTGCGCAGCATCAATAATCTTGCGCGCCTCCTGAAGCAAGGACGGGTTGCTCAGAAAAGTCGCGAGATCTGGCACTTCCGAGAAACGGTTGGTCAGTTCAACCACTCCGTCACCGGCCACGGCACCGAAATGGGCTTCTCCTTCTTTACGGTACGAAATCAGCTTCATCTTGCCTCTCCTATTTTTGTGCATAAAAACTAACTTCTTGCACCATACATCATTAAATGCATAATGCAAAAGGCCGGCTTAAAAAAATAGCGAGCCCATGAGGCTCTCGGTTCTGGAGGTTACGCATGTCGCTTGTGATGGTTCGAAAGGTCAAGCTGGACGTTGAAGAGGTATTCCACGAGGGCGGGCCTCGTTTGTCAGCCCCGCTGCGGATTGCAGTAGCCACGGCGGTGGTCGCCAATCCTTACGCAGGTAAGTATGTAGAAGACTTGCTGCCGTTTATGCAGGAACTGCGAGCTTTAGGCGCAGAGCTTTCGGAGCAACTGATCCATACCCTGGGCGGAGCTAAACACGTACAGGCATATGGCAAGGGCGCAATCGTTGGTGAAGACGGTGAGTTAGAGCACGGCGCCGTATGGCACGAAGCAGGTGGCTGGGCAATGCGCGAAGCGCTAGGCAACCCGAAGGCGATCGTCCCTGCGGCCAAAACTATTGGCGGCCCAGGCTGCCGAGTGATGATCCCACTAGGGCATATCCAAGCTGCATACGTTCGTAGCCATTTCGGCGTTGCTGAAATGACTGTATGGGATGGCCCTCGCCGTGGCGAAATTGCCTTTGGCCTAGCCATGGCTACAGGCGGACGGATACATGCACGATTGGGCGGTCTCGCTGCCTCCGACGTAAAGGGCGAAGACGGACTGCGTTAGTGCCTTAGATTTGAAGCGTGCTCCAAAGGTTAGATACCACTACAAAAACAATATGTGTTGGAGAACATCATGACTGCAAAAAAAATGCGCGCTGCACGCCTGTACGAAGGCGGCAAACCCATGGTCATCGAGCAAGTTTCTGTACCCGAAATCCGCCCTACTGAGGTGCTGGTCAAGGTGAAGGCATGTGGGATCGTCCCAAACCTGCACAACATTCTGACAAATTGGGTTAAGTGGTTCCCTCAAAATCCGCTGCCAAAACTTCCTGCCATTTTCGGGCTCGACCCATCAGGTGTCGTCGAAGCAGTAGGTGCTCAGGTCTACGACTTCAAGGTGGGTGACCGGGTGTACGTTAACCCTGGCAGATACTGCGGTTCCTGCCGGGCATGCCGTGCGGGCAACACCATTGCGTGCACTGCCTATACCTTCAACGGCTACTTCGGTTTCACACCAAAAAGTCCCCGCATGTTCGAAGATTACCCTTACGGCGGCCTCTGCGAGTACATCCCTGCGCCCCAATACAGCTTGGTCAAGCTGCCTGACAATATCAGTTTTGAAACGGCTGCACGCTTGGGTTACATGGGCACCGCTTACAAGGCGCTTCTCAAGGCGAATGTTGGCCCTAGCAGTACCGTACTCATCAACGGGATTAGCGGGACGCTTGGTCTCGGTGCCGTCGTCCTGGCGCTTGCTTTAGGTGCTCGTAAAATTCTCGGCACTGCCCGCAATCAAGATTTGTTTCAGAAGGTGAAAGACCTCGCAGCTCCTGGGCGAATTGAAATTCACACGCTCGGTACTATTCCTACCAACGAATGGGCCCACGAGGTTACGCATGGCGAGGGAGTGGATGTGGTTATTGATGCCTTGGGCCCAGGCGCACCGCACGAAAGCCTGACCCAAGCTCTCAAATCTCTGCATCGTGGCGGACACTTAGTGAACATTGGCGCTATCGCTGGTGAAGTCCCTATCGACCTGCATTGGATCATGGACAACGACATCCAGATCAGTGGATCTGCCTGGTTCACCACTGGTCAAGGACAAGCTATGGCTGACATGGTTGAGTCTGGTGTGCTGGATCTTTCATTTTTTGAAAATACGGCCTTCAAGCTAGAAGACGTCAACAACGCGATTACCGGTATCGAAAACCGCCATGGCGGCTTCAGCAACTACGTCATTTGTCCTTGATGCACGCAGCGAGGGGAGCGGTTCGCCCTTCCCTCGCTGCCTCTTTGACTGCTCGTTGAGTAATCCAAATGAAAATAAGAAGAATCGTGACCGGTCACGACGAACAAGGGAACTCCGTGTTCGTTTCAGATGACTACGCCCCAAGAGCTCAATCTTTTGCCTCAATCCCTGGACATGCCATGGCGCAGTTGTGGGCGACCCCAGCAAATCCGGTACGCCTCGAACAGGAACGTGATCCCACGCTAGGCAACTCTTCACTGATTCCTCCTCAGGGCGGCACCAGCATCGCCATGTTCGATTTCCCACCGGACTCGGTGATGCAGAACCCCGTGGATGGTGTGCGGGCCTATGAAGAGTTGGGGGCGGCTTTGCCTGGCTTGATCGAAAGTTTTGAACCGGAAAACCCGGGTATGCACACCACCGCCACCATCGATTACGGAATCATTCTGGAGGGCGAGATGTGGCTGGAACTGGATAACGGTCAAAGCCGTCTCGTAAAGGCGGGAGACATCGTTATTCAAAATGGCACACGACACGCGTGGCGCAACAAAAGTGAGGGGATTGCCCGAGCACTGTTTGTGATGATCGGCGTGTCATCTCCAGAGAAACAGGTCGTGTAGTTTTTTGATTATCCATCTCTCTGAAGGATTTTTATGGCCACTGTCGCTTATCGTCTACTCGGTATTTCAGGCAGCCTGCGTTCACAATCAACCAATACAGCGGTACTCAAGACCCTCTCCAATCGGTTGGGCCATCAGGTAGAAATGAGTCTCTTCGCACTGAATGAGATCCCCCTTTACAACTCCGATCTCGAAGCGCAGATGCTGCCTGCATCGGTGGCGGTACTGAAAGATGCTATCGAACAAGCCGATGGCTTGATCATCTGCTCGCCTGAATACAACTACGGCACTTCAGGCGTGCTGAAAAATGCACTGGATTGGGCATCTCGCCCGGGCTTCAACTCACCGTTGAAAAATAAACCCGTGCTCATCATGACGTCTTCACCAGGCGTGCTTGGCGGGGTGCGCGCTCAGGCACAATTGAGAGAGACGCTATCAGCAACCCTTTCCAGAGTCATTCGCGGCCCTCAGATAGTCATTCCGGGCGTCAATGAAAAGATCCAGGACGGCAGATTCATTGATGAAAAAACGATTGAGTTCATGCTTGCCGCCGTTGATGACTTGATTAGTGAAATCAAAGCAGCCTCGTAGAAGGCTATCCGGGACGATATCAATACCTAAGTCTATTCACTCGTCGTGTTTAACAAAAAAGGCCCTCTCGGGCCTTTTGTACTCAAACCAAGATCATTTGGTCAGCCAGGACTCGACGGTCGCGGAGCCGTGTTCTGCTTTCCACTCTTTCAGAGTCTTGTGGTTGCCGCCTTTGGTCTCTACGACTTCGCCGGTGTGAGGGTTCTTGTAGATCTTCACTTGGCGTGGCTTGCGAGTGCCAGCTTTGGATTCGACTGCTGGAGCACGACGACCGGCCTGTGGATCAAGCAGCTTGATTACATCTTTTAGGCTGTAGCTGTACTCACCTAGCAGAGTACGCAGCTTGCTCTCAAATTCCATCTCTTTTTTTAGGCCAGAATCGCTTTTCATCGACTCAAGCTCTGCGAGTTGTGCGGCCAATTGTTGTTCGAGTTGACGGAATTCTGCAAGCTTCGACATATAGCACCTCTACGAGTGATCTAGATAAGCATGGGAAAGAGCTAAACCAACTGCATCTTCATCGCTCAAATGTTCAAACAGTATCTTATAAAACCCCAGTATCAGCTACTTATCGATACCGGGGTCGCTGCGATTTATTAGTTATCTCGAACCAAAAGGGCTGTTTTCTCGAGCCTCAACCGACTGGATGCTGTCAGCTTCTGAAGTCCCAGCTCTCTGGCCATGGTGTGCAGTAATGCCTCCCCTGCTTTGCCTTTGGCACAAAGCTCCCGAGCGAGTGATGCCAACTCATCGCAACAGATCTCATCAACCGGTCGGATACTCGCCTCATCTTCTGGACGCCGACAGACAACTGCAGATGCATCAGTTATATGGCTCGGCCAGTAGAACTCCCCGACATCATCAATCGTCATACGATGTGTGCTCTGCGCCATCGCCGACACTCTTTCTCGAATCTTCGAACCCGTACGCACCCAACCATGAGCCCTGGCAATTCGCCGAGCAAGAATTACATCGAGAATAGGCCCTTCTTCGCTAATCACATGCTCGATGAGTGCGCTTAAAACACCTGAGTAACTCGCCTCAAAAAACGCATCCGGATCCACCCCTTGGACACTGGAAGCAGGATCGGACTCTCTGTAGTAAACAACCTCCACCGGAGAGTAATGCGATTGGGAGCTGCTCGCAGGCTGAGGAGCCAAAGCGACTGTTGCGTACTGCTGGTTCTCAAGAGTACCTGCTTCGTCATTTGCACTCTCGATTGTCAGCGGCTCAGTAACGGAACCTATGACCTCATCGATGACCTCAATAACCTCAACCATTGCAGTTTCGGCCAGTAAGCGGGTGGCCTCCTCCCGGGCGTCATGCTCGGCGCGTTGAGCTCGACTCAACACGAGCAAAGCGGTCAGTCGTTCATGGATAAGATCAGCGGTGCCAACGGCGTTAATCCACCAGTCAGTTGACCATATACGCAGAATCTCCCAGCCAAGCCCACGCAATACATGCTCACGCAGCTTGTCTCTATCCCGCGCCGTAGCGCTGCGATGGTAGGTTGCCCCATCACATTCCACACCGGCCAGGTAACGGCCTGGCGCATCAGGATCGACCACTCCCAAGTCGATTCTGAATGCCGAAACACCGACTTGAGTATGCACCTGCCATCCTCGGCTTGTGAGCGCCGCGGCGACCGCTTCTTCGAATGGACTATCAAAGCCGCCGACACTGCCGGTGACTGCTTCAGCCAGCGCTCGAGGCCCTCGCTGTGCAAATTCGAGGAAGTGCTTCAGGTCACGCACACCAATCGATTGGGTTCGCGTTAGATCTATTTGTTCAGGTTGCAAACTAGCGAAGACGCACAGCTCGTGCCGAGCCCTAGTAATTGCTACGTTCAATCGACGCTCGCCGCCAGGGCGATTGATAGGGCCAAAATTCATGGCCAGAGTACCCGCTGCATCGCGGCCGTAAGTAATCGAGAAGTAGATGATATCTCGCTCATCCCCCTGAACACTCTCAAGATTCTTCACGAACAGAGGCTCAAGCTCGGTGTCGGCAAAGTAAGCCTCAAGTGATGGTTCGTTACGACGTGCTTCGTCTAACAGATCCTCAATAAGCTTCTGCTGCTCACCGTTAAACGTCACCACGCCAATGGTCAGTTTGCTTTCTCGGAATCCCGGGGAACGCAGACGAGCAACTACATCAGCGACGACTGCGCGCGCTTCGATCAGATTTGTTCTTGATCCACCTTTGGAATAGACACCCGCAATCTCGTGCAGTTTGACGGCACGGTCGTTCGTCACAGGTGATGGGAACGTAACGAGCTTGGACTCGTAATAGCGTTGGTTTGAGAACGCAATCAAGCTTTCATGGCGACTGCGGTAGTGCCAATTCAGATGACGAACTGGAAGGTTCGCGCTGATGCACTCATCCAGAATACTCTCAAGATCGGCTTCGACATCTTCATCATCCGCCGTTGATTCTGCGCGATCGAAGAATGACGTTGGAGGTAGCTGTTTGGGGTCACCGACCATCACAACTTGTTTACCACGCGCCATAGCCCCAACTGCATCCCACACGGGAATTTGCGAGGCTTCGTCGAAAATGACGAGATCAAATGCACTCGCGCCAGGTGTGAGGTATTGGGCGATGGAAAGCGGGCTCATCAGCATGCACGGCGTCAGTTTCGTCAACGCATCTGGAATCTTGGACATCAACTCGCGAAGCGGCAAATGACGAGTTTTCTTACCCATCTCGTACCTGAGTACACCCCACTCCGAGGAACGGGTTACGCTCTCCGGATTAGGAAGATCCGCACAAAGACGTGCCCGTAGCCAATCACGGGTCAATGCAGTGAAGCGATCATCCAGGGCTCTGAAATCCCGAATTCGCTGCTCATGTTCAACACTCACAAAACCACGAATGACAGGTTCGTTGTCTACGACAGCGTTCAGCCACCACCGAGCGTAGTTGGTTTCAAATGAATGGCGGACTTCGCCGGCTTTGACGAGGTTGCCCTCCATAGCCTGAACCAGACTCGAGAGCCCCGCGCCAACCGCCTCTTCACGCACCTTGCGCCATGCGCACCAGGCACGAACACCGGGCTCAGATCGAACCATGGACTCGCAATGCTGCAGTAGCGCATCCAGCGTAAACAGCTGGATGTCCGCTTGCCCTGATTCTGTAAAACGCCCCGCCGTCGCTAGAACATCCACCCGCTGATGGAGTAACTCAAAGCACTGACGCAATTCAGCACCTGATTGGCAAACTATGCCCTCGGGTTCAAGCAGTGCATTCGCGTCACCGAGCAGTACCTGTATTGCACTGCGATACGCAGATACAAGCTCAGGTGTCGTACCGAGCTGAGCAAGTGCGGACGCCAAATTTCCCTGGAACGCGACCGCGTCCGAGACCTTGTCTACCTTGGTTTTAAGACCCGCCCACAGCCCCGAGGTAATGGCACTCAGATCATCAAATTCTGACAGCGCTTTTTCAACGAGATGTCGTTGCTGGAGCACCGCCAAGTCTGCCTGCATGGTCTTGCCGCATCGGCCGACTGCTACTGGGTCGTGATCCCCCTCGAGCCCACCCTGCTCGACCACTGGACGACGCGAGGTTTGAAAAGCAATTGCAGCGAACAGCGGTTCCGCGTCGGTGTTAAGCCCAGACCATAATCCTTCTGTAAGGTCGCCCAAGTGCAGATAGGGAGCTAGCTCCAGGTCAAGCAGGACAATAGAACGCATATGGGCTAGGTCTGATTTCAACTGCTCACCGCAATGACCTTCAGCGATAACATCGAACCCGACATCAGTCCAAGGCTCCTCCGCTGTCACGCAGAGCGTTGCTTGGCGCAACTGAATGACAGCCTTAAGATTCCGCGTAACCGATAGTGAGCCGTCCCAGATTTGCGTGCAGTGTTCCCCCAACTCCATTGTGTCGAGCTTCTCGCGCAAGTCACGGATCTGAATCCAGACACGTAGGTCTTTCGCCACATCGGGTTCTGCACCACCGGAGACAGCTGTTGAGAGAGTCTTTGTGACTTTGCGCGTCCCCATCAGTGACTTGGGCCAAAACGACTGCTCTGCGCTTTGCCAATCTCCGAGTAATTCGCGTACATCAAGTGTTTCAATGATGTCGGTGTAAGTCGCGGAGAGCTCTTGTTTGAGTTCCGCGATACCGTCGAGCATTTCTATTGCTTGGCTCAGTGTCTCAAACGTCTGCACTGGCCAGGCTGGGCTGAGCTGCGAAAGCAAAGCCCTGCGTCTCTCCAAAAGGCTGAGACCTTTCTCTGCAGCATTAACCGTCGTGATAGGCCATACCGGTGAAAGTTGCTCGGAGAGCAAACGATGCTTCTCTACTAGCTCCCTGCCTTCAGACAGTCGTTGCGAGATCATGCGACCGTCTGGCCGCAACACGAATCGCCAATCATGGCCCACCGCAAGCGGCAGCGTTGACGACAGGAGTGAAAGACCGCTGCAAACAGAAGGCACAAGAGCGGCGATCGGCAAGCTCGTGGCGGCGCTGAATTTTTCCGCGGCCCGGATAGCGGCTTGCGCGGCAGGAAGCACCTCTCGCGCAGCTTGAATAAGTTGTTGCTGCCAGGAAGGCGACCACTCTCCCTGACCAACCAGAGCAAGTGGGTGATTTGACAACACTCCATATCCGATTGCCTGGGCGTTCACTTCCAGACGATCTGACAACTCCCGCAGTGCTGCCATGTCCTCCCGCGTATGAACATGTGGCGATGACCACAACATATCCATCGGCGTAATAGATGCGCCGCCACAGACAACTCCAATCGCGTGGTAGATGCTGTACCCGTTCGTATAACGCTGGTGCAGTCGCTCTACGTAGGTGTTCAATCCGTCGCGTAACGCCTGAAGACGATCAGCTTCGGCATGCCATGTTGCGGAATCCACTACCCCCTTCGCATCCCAAGCTGACTGTAGCTGAGCCAGGACGTCAGTTTTGCGTGCCTTGCTGGAATGGACTTCCAGGCAAAACTCACCCAAGCCGACTTCACGCAAGCGCCGGTAAACGACATCCAGCGCCGCAATTTTTTCAGAAACGAAAAGCACCCGTCGGCCCTGCGCCACCGATTGCGCAATGAGGTTGGCGATGGTTTGGCTCTTCCCGGTACCGGGAGGGCCAATCAGTACAAAATCCTTTCCTTTCGACGCAGCCATCACAGCGGATAACTGCGAGGAGTCAGATGGCAACGGGCAGAACACTTCTCGTGGGTTGAAGTCGATATCCAGGCGTCGATCTTCTGGGAACGTAATGTCTGACGGGAAAGCGTCTCGCGGAGTATCCAAAAGATGCCGAACGACCGGGCTCTCGCGAAGCGCTTCGGCATTCTCAGATAGGTCTTTCCACATCAAATATTTCGCGAAAGAGAACATGGACAGAACAACATCTTCCACGACTTCCCAACCCGCGATGTCTTTGACGGCGCGACCCACCGCCTTCCAGATGGCACCGATATCCAGGCCCGCGTCATCTCGAGGAAGCTCCGTCTCAAGTTGCCCAAGATTCAGTTCAAAATCCTGGCGAAGCATCTCGATGAGCGTTGGGTTGAACCTAGGCTCGTCGTCATGCAGCACCATCGAAAAGCCGGAGCGCGCACTCTTGCGTTCGAGCGTCACAGGGATCAAGACAAGCGGTGCCCGGTACTTCTGCCCGCCTTTGTCCGCTCGCTCCCAACTGAGAAAACCCAAGGCAAGGTAAAGGGTGTTGGAGCCCCCTTCTTGCAATGCAGTTCGTGCCCCACGATAGAGTTCAATCAGCCTTGCTTCCATTTCAGTGCTGGAAAGGCCGACAAACACCTCATTGCGTTTCAATGCATCCAGGGCGTGAAGACGACGAACATCTTCCCGCTCACGTAATTCGTATAGCGCCTGGTCACGTGGATCTGCCCCATCCATTAGGTCGGGACGTGTCAGCAATTTCAGCTTCTTACCGCTGGCCAGGATATCTTCCAGCGCCGCTGGATCAGGTGACTCAAGCTTCAGCGACTTTTTCCCGGCTTTGAAATTGAGCAAGTTATTGCGAAGCGATAAGTCCAGTAGCTTGCGTTGCCACCGTCCCAGACGATCTTTTGGGTCGAGCAGACGCTCATCCACCTCGACCGTAACCGCCTCACCAGGAAGCGCCGGCGCAATACCGACTAATAGCTCCGACCCATCAGCAAGATCATTATCCGTCGGTAACTTTGAAACCTGCGTGTCGGCACTAGCCAAGGGCTTGATACGTTGCAAACGTGCTCTACGGACATCCAAAAGCAGGTGGAAGTTTTCGTCCTGCCCTTCTGCGATCAGTTGTTCGCCACGATCTGTAGCATACGTGAATGGCGGTACTGGATGCTGGGTCGCAAACGTCGTCTCGAACAGCATCAGCTCCTTGAGCTTTATGCGTTTGCGCACGGCTGTGATGTCGTCGATGACGGTCGTGGAAAACTCTTCAGGTTTAAGCCAAAAGCCCGCAAAAGCGTGTCCCTTGGTGAACACCAGGACGGGGTTTAGACCTGCCTGCTCAATTGCGGCGCAAAAGAACAATGCAAGATCGAAACACGTCGCCAGGCCATGTTCCGTAACATGGCTTGGGCTACGCACCTTCTGGCCGGTTTGCTCAAAGCTCGCCGGTGGTAGTGCATAATCCAGTTTCATACGTGCCACTGCAGCCCAGATGGCTGAAGTCAGCTCCCAGGCTCTTTTCGCTCCACCGGTGTATCCATCTAGGGCAGAGCTCTTTTCGCTCCACCGGTGTATCCATCTAGGGCAGAGCTCTTTTCGCTTTGACGTAATACCTCAGCCGCCTGCTTGAGCAACCGCTCCACCGCAAGATCATTCGGTTGAACAAACGCTGCAGTCATATCAGGGAGATGAGAGAGTCCGCCCCAGTGATTGCGTGGCAACAGCTCCAATGCCAAATCCAGCCGAGCTATTTCCGCTCGACCAGATTCAGCAGACGGATCTGCCGCGGTCAACGTGAAAGTGAGTGTGGCGTTTTCTGCTTCGGTTAGTCGACCTAGCAAGGCACCATCCAAAGCAAGGTCATGACCTGGGATAGGCATGAACGCGTTTGGAGTCAGCGCGTCAATGCGCCAAGTTTTAGGCTTAAAAACTTCGGGATAGGCCGTCAGCGTCAGCACTAGGTCGTTGTACTTGATCGCTGTCTCATTGATTACTCGCAGCTCCCGAATGACAGGAACAGCGTTTTGATAATCCGCGAGATTTAGCTTTGCAACGACTGTACTGTGAATGCTTACAACTTTGATTGGCTCTACTTCAGCGTCAACCGTGATCACTGGTGCCTCGTCCATGTGCTTCCCCTATCCTGCTAATGGAGGCGCACATGAACGCGGAGCGTGGATAGTGGGCTCAACGCGACAAGTAGACGCCAGAAATGGCCACTATCTTATAACGGGATCCAAAGGCGAGTCCGCTGTATTTGCCTGTGCAAAAGCGGTTCACCAATACCGTCTATCTGTTAGACGTTTGTGACGAACTGTCGAGCATCCAGCGCTTTAATAGGTTGAAAACCGGTTGTCTTTTTGAAGGACGAGTTGTGCACGAAATTTTTCATAGAATCGGAGGGGTCGATCGAGTCCATATTCAATGTTTCCAATGTGCGCCGGGAGATCGCGACACTCAAAATGGGTAGCTCTTCTATATGTCCCGTCGTCGAATTAAGGACGTCGTCGACCGCCGTCACAATCACGAGATCATCAGGCAGCATCGACAAAAGTTCGCGCCCTACTCTCAAAACGCAGCTGCACACATAGTCCTGCAAAAGCTCGTTATACCTCCCTGCCGGCATCTTCTTCGTTGAAAGCTTTCCACTCTGCAGCAAGGACTTGATTTCAGCAGGAATAACCCGAACGCCGTGAACGCTAAGGTTCGCTTCCACGAGCCCTGTGTCCCCTATCGAGAATTTGATCGATGTGCCGAGATGAGAAATGTCTGTAAAAGGATCGACAAGCTTGATCGCTTCAAGCTTCGCCTTACCTATACCGCTCAAAACACCCTGAGCGATAGTGTATTCCTGGTGCCAAGAGTCGTGCTCGACTCGCCAATTCGCGACAGCGGCTTCATGCTCTTTGCCATCGTGAAGCCGGCCCGTCTCGATGGCAGCAGCCAAGTTTTTACGCTGACGGGCTTCGAGCTTGAACAATCGTGCGAAAAAACCAGGTGCATAGGTTTGCTCGAGAGATTTCGCATGCGCTTCACGCGTACCCGCGAAAGCAGGTTTTACGGGCTCAGCCCTATCAACGAATGACTGCCAGTCAATCTCCTCCCCACATTCTTTATGCACAGAAAGCAGGACATCGATCTGATTTTCGTAGACCTCGACTTCGTAAGCAGCCTGCTCCAGCGCTTCCATCTTGGCGTATTCTTTCTGGCGGGACTGAAGCTCACGCTGCCTACGCTGGGCATTACGATCAGCTCTACGCGAAGCCGCCTGCATCGAACGCAACGTTCCTTTCCAACCCATTTTTCATTCCTTTGAAGTGTTGGCCGAGCAAAGTCGAACGACAGGCAGCCTTTGAGGATGATGGCATCTTAGCACCTAGGCCCGATTTAGAAAGGAGATGAACCCAGCAAATACGGAGCAAGTTTGACCTGAGTGACAGGTCAGAAAGTCGCGATTTTATTGGGAGTGGGGCTGGCTGCTCGGGATGTTGCCAGCTACACAAGCGATTGTGGCGCTAGTACAAAAGCGAGAGCAGAGAGTTCGGCTTAGAGCGCACCTCGACTCTCCCCAACCTCGGAAATCCCTCAACCTATCCCCTTCCGAAGTATCCATAACGCGCTGGGTTTAACGCCATTGGTGCACCCGGCCTAGGAAAAAATGGCGAGACGCCAGTACCCTTATACATTACTATTCCGCGCGCTTTTTTAGTGCCAGCTAGACAATGTCTGGGTGGCGAAAAACCAATATATAGACAAGAAAAATAATGAAACGGACTTCACCCGCTGCACTTCTGATTTGTTTATTGACCGTAGTGTTTACTGCCCAAGCGCAGGAGCAGCCAGCGACTCAAGAGTGCGTCGAAAAAAACTACCTCTTGGCAGCGGGAGCAGAAGTGGTGACACGGATTTGCGGCGAGCATCAAACCGTCACTGCCTATATCCCTGCGAACGTCTCCGCCCTGTCAGTCCAAGATATCCGGAAGAAAGGCACCGCCAAGGAAGCCTATTCTGCGATCGCGAACAAAAACACCATTTTGATAGCAAGCGGCGGCTTTTTTGGTTTCAGATCAGATGGTGCCGAGAAGCCAATTGGCTTGATCAGGTCGAATGGGAAACGCCTGGTTAAGCTCATGGAGTGGGATCACGGGGGGATTCTGGTCTCTGACCGCAAAGGCAATGTGAAGATCATTCCAGCCCAGAATCGTAATCAGGCAGGCGCATGGTCGGAAGCTGTTCAATCCAAACCGATCATCGTTTACAAAGGCGCAGTCGACATCCGCAAAAATCCGCGGGATGCTGAATTCAACAGAGTTGCCGTTGGTTACACGCTCGAGGGAGAAATGCTGGTTGTAGGCGTTTTCCACTCATTCAGCCAAGCATCCACGCTCTATGATTTTGCGCAAACATTCAAAGAAATCGCCGACAGTCGTAGGCTGAAAATTCACAGAGCCATCGCCCTAGATGGCGGTGCCGGTGCTCAGATACACATCCCATCGAAGGGCTTGCTGTTCGGTGACTCTGGAAGGTCGTACTTTCCGAACGCCATCAGAATCGACCGCTTGGCTGAGAAATAGCCATGTTCGGTATGAGTAAGCAGTTAACCAAAAAATTAACAATCTACGTAAGCGCGCTAGCATCTTGTGGGTCAGCCTTAGCTTGGTGCATAGCCCATGCTGAGTCGATTAAGAATGCGGTTAGCATGTTTCAAAGCCCAGATGCTGAGGTGAGAATTGACGCCGACTCGAAATCCTTGAATGTCGGAGACACGCAGGATTTAGTAATCAAAATCTATCCCACTGCACAACACAAGCTACCCCCTGGGACGGTCACCGTCACATCGTCCTCGAGCAGCTTGAAGGTGATCCCGACCGCAAATGCAGTGGTGGGTGAAATCAGCGGTTCGGGTCTCCTAAAAGAATTCAAAGTACGCGCTGTCAGCTTCACCGACGCTCCGATACAGGTCTCTGCGAGTTACCGTACCGGCGATCTGGAACGAAACTCGACTCCAATCACCTTCAGCATCACGCCCAAACTGCCCACGCTGAAACCACACTTTGAACGGACGGATACGAAGCGAGTCATTCTCGCGGGTGAGTGGGAGATGGTACTCGGTGCAAATTCAGGCGTACTAAAGCTCGTCCAGTCGGAATCCAAGCTCACCGGTTCATTTGATTTCCCTCAATACAAATGGAAAAGCGGAAAGATCTCAGGCAGCAAGGACGGGAACACATTCCGTATGGATTTTTTGATTCCCTCCAAATCTGCGGTGGAACGTCTCTGGGTCGTAGGTGATTACGTCATCGAGAAAGAGTCTGGCAGCATTCAGATGCGCGGATGCGCCTACTATCTGCGAAATGCGCCAGACCAAAGAAAAGAAACTGGCGCCCAAGGGCTTGATTGCTCCCCGGCAGTAAAATTCTCGACCTGGAAAACGCTTCGGGCAGAAAAATTCATGGCCACGGCGAGCTTTGATTTTGGGAGCGATTACTAAACCTCCGTCCAAAG
>Ga0065714_10002430_pt1 | contig 22712 bp, 19 predicted proteins | sample MisRhiReplicate2_FD_59101 | JGI IMG/M metagenome (GOLD analysis project Ga0065714, IMG submission 59101) | Miscanthus rhizosphere microbial communities from Kellogg Biological Station, MSU, sample Rhizosphere Soil Replicate 2: eDNA_1 v2... | ecosystem: Host-associated > Plants > Roots >...
TCCTGCGTGCCATCTGCCCGCGGTGTGGGCCGCACGCCTCTCGATGGTCTGAAAAAGATGCTGGATAATAAAGCATGACCCGCTTGACGGCTAGCGCCGTCGGAGACCCTTGCAATGCCCGACCAAGATGTACGCTTGCAACACCTGAAAGTTTGGCTCGATGAACAACTGCCGATCCTTTTCACTCAACAGGACTGGGGCGCCGTACCCCCGGCCACGTTGACCGCCGCCAGCAGCGACGCGAGTTTCCGGCGTTATTTCCGCTGGGAAGGCGAGGGTCGCAGTTTGATCGTAATGGATGCGCCACCGCCCCAGGAAAACTGCAAACCCTTCGTGGATATTGCTTTTCTGCTGGCGAAATCCGGCATTAACGTGCCAAAAATTTATGCCGAAGACCTCGAACGCGGCTTTCTTTTGCTCAATGACTTGGGCAACCAGACCTATCTGGACGTGATCAACGGCGAAAATGCCGACGATTTGTTCCGCGATGCCCTGCAAGCCTTGCTGGCTTTCCAGCAATTGCCGATGGTTGCGCCGTTGCCGAGCTACGATGTCGCGTTGCTGCGTCGGGAGCTGGAATTGTTCCCCGAGTGGTACGTCAAGCGCGAGCTGGGTATCGAATTGGATTCGGCTCAGCAGCAACTCTGGCAGCAGGCCAGCGAGCTGCTGATCGACAGCGCCCTGGCCCAGCCCAAAGTGCTGGTGCACCGCGACTACATGCCGCGCAACCTGATGCTCAGCGTGCCGAACCCCGGCGTGCTGGATTTTCAGGATGCGGTCTATGGCCCCGTCACCTACGACGTGACCTGCCTGTTCAAGGACGCCTTCCTCAGTTGGCCCGAGGCACGTGTGCGCGGCTGGCTGGAGAGTTACTGGCAGCAGGCCGGCGCCCTCGGCATTCCCGTCCAGCCGGACTTCGAGGACTTCCTGCGGGCCAGCGACTTGATGGGCGTGCAGCGCCATCTCAAGGTCATCGGGATATTCGCGCGCATTTGTCATCGTGATGGCAAGCCACGCTACCTCGGTGATGTGCCGCGCTTCTTTGCTTATATAGAAGCGGTCATTGCCCGTCGTCCGGAACTGGCACCGCTCGATGAACTGCTGGGCAGCCTGCGGCAATCGGCCGGAGCAACGGCATGAAGGCGATGATTCTGGCGGCGGGCAAGGGCGAGCGCATGCGGCCCTTGACCCTTACCACGCCAAAGCCGTTGATTCGCGTCGGTGGTGTTCCCTTGATCGAATACCACCTGCGGGCGCTGGCCAGGGCCGGGTTCACCGAGATCGTGATCAATCACGCCTGGCTCGGTCAGCAGATCGAAGATCACCTGGGGGATGGTTCACGGTTTGGCGTGAGTATTCGGTTTTCCCCTGAGGGCGAGCCGCTGGAAACCGGTGGTGGAATCTTCCGGGCCTTGCCGCTGCTGGGCGACGAAGCGTTTGTGGTGGTGAACGGCGATGTCTGGACCGACTACGACTTCAGCGCTTTGCGCCGGCCGCTCGAAGGGTTGGCGCACCTGGTGCTCGTCGATAATCCCGAGCATCACCCAGACGGCGATTTCGTCCTGGTCGACGGAAAGGTTCACGATAGGCAAGCGCCTGCCGACAACCTGACCTATAGCGGCATCGCCGTCCTGCACCCGCGGTTGTTCGACGGTTGCTCGGACGGTGCGTTCAAGCTCGCACCGCTGTTGCGCGCGGCCATGGCCGAGGGGCGCGTCAGTGGCGAGCACCTCAAAGGGCATTGGGTCGATGTCGGCACCCATGAACGTTTGGCGCAGGTCGAAACCTTGATAGAAGCGAGCGGTTGATATGTGGTGGCCAGGGACTCTGATTGGAGCCGGGGCGGGCTTTGCCATAGCCAGCATTCCGGGGGCCATGCTTGGGGCATTGTTGGGACAGGCGCTGGATCGACGCCTGAATCTGCAGGGCTGGGCGCAGGTACGTGAGCGCCTGGGTGGACGCCCGGCGTTGCGCAACGATGAGTTGTTGTTTGTATTGCTGGGGCGGCTGGCGAAAAGCGATGGCCGCGTGGTCGATGGCCACATCCAGCAGGCTCGCCAGGAAATGCGTGCACTGGACTTGAGCGAGTCGGCGCAACGCCGGGCGATCGCAGCATTCAACCGGGGTAAATCCGGGAATGATCGTTTGCGCGGTTACATGCGCCGCCTGGCTGTCCAGCCGCATGCGGCTGAAGGGGTATTGCGCGCGTGTTGGCGGATGGTCTGGGCCGATGGCCGTGCCGGAGTCAGCGAGCGAGAACTGGTGGCCCAGTGGGGGCGCTGGTTGGGCTGGACGCCGCAACAGGTTCAGGCGCTGGCGGCTGATTACGAGCCGCAGAAACTGTCGCGGCCCAACAGCGGGGTGACCTATCAGGAAGCCTTGCGCTTGCTGGGGGTTTCGGCCACCAGCGAACCGTCACAGATCAAGCGCGCTTACCGACGCCTGCTCAGTCGTCATCATCCGGACAAGATTGCCGGCAGCGGGGCAACGCCCTTGCAGGTGCGTGAAGCCACCGACAAAACCCGGGAACTGCATAACGCCTATCGACTGATTCGGGAACGACGGGATTTTCGCTAGCCACACGGGGAGCAATTGTGGCGGGGGGATAAATCCCTAGCCACAACAGTGCTTCACTTGGGTATGAGTCAGCCTTACTCCCCCGCTTTCTGCGGATTCAACCAACCCCGAACCCGACGAAACAGCTGCTCCTGCTCCGCCGCCGGGTTCGGCAGGGCCTTGAGGGACACCTGGCTGAAGGTCGAGCCCTTCAAGCGTTTGCTCGCCTGCAAGCGCTCCAGCGCCGCGTTGCGATCCAGCGGCTTGTCCATGTAGAAAATGTCGGCGGTCGCCAGTTTCAAGGTCGAGGTCAATTCGGCCAGGGCCGGCTTGGCGGTGGTCGGGGTCTGGGCGGCCACCATCACGAAGCGTTCGACTTGTGAGGGCTGCTTTTCACTCAAGTAACGCGCCGCCCAATAGGCGCCAGTGCCATGGCCCAGCAGCACGATGCGGCGTGCGCTTTGCTGTTCGGCGTAGGCCAGTGCTGCATCGATACGGGCGAAGATGCGCTCGGCGTCGGCCTTGGCATGTTCTTCATCGGTTTGGGCGACGACAGGATCTGCCGCATCGGCTTCGCCGCCTGCGACCTGTTCGATCGGCGCCGCCGTGGTGGCGTCCGGTGCTGCGGCAGCGGTATCGGTCGGCTTGGTCTCGGGCGGTGCTTCCACCACGCGTGGTGCAATGACGTCGCTTTGCAAGTCCGGCAGGGTGATACTCAGGCTGCTCCACTCAACATCGGGCAATTTTTTACGTAACGGGCCGATAGCTTGAGGCCAGTCAGCTGTTTCGCCAGCACCGGGGATTATGATGACTGCGCCCCTGGGGTCGCTGGTATTGGCCGGTTTCCACAGTGCCAGGAAGGCATCGCTGCCGGTCTGTAACTGTTGTTGTTCCTGGGCCGGGACTTTTCGCTCAAGTGCGGTCGCTTCTTCCAGGCTACGTTCGAGCAAGGGTTGGCGCTCGACGGGTTTTTCCTCGGCAGGTTGCTGCGCGGCGGGCGCCGTTTCGCTGGCCTGTACAGAAAATGCACTTGGCAGGATCAGCGACAGGCACAATGCTGGCAACGCCAGGCGATAAACAGAGGGCATCGGATATTCCATGACCAGAAGTATTTCCGGCAGCCTAATGGGTTGGTCAGTATTTGTCAGTGCATGAGACTTCGATGATGCGTTTTTGCTGCCTGTGGGTTATCGGCTGTTTATGGCTTCCCTTGATGGCGTGGGCCGCGCCCGCGCCGTCGGCGCACGGGGTGCAATTGAATGCAGGGCAGCGCCAGTGGTTGGTGCAACATCCGCAATGGCGGGTCGGCCTGGTATTGCAGGCGCCCTATGCCCAATACGACCGGCGCCTGCAGCGTTTGTCTGGCACTAACGTCGAGTTGATGCAATGGTTGGGCAAGGCGTTGAACGTCGAACTCACCTGGCGCAACTTCCAGGACCTGGCACAACTGGAAGCAGCGGTGCGTGCCGGCGAGGTGGACGTTGCTCCGGGCCTGACCCAATCCCCGGGCGGACTCAAGCTCTGGCAGTTTTCCGACCCCTACATGCGCGTGCCGCAATTGATCGTCGGCGCGCAGAAGGGCGCCGAAGGGGTGGAGTTGGAAAAAATCGACACCCAGGCCCGGGTCGCGGTGCGCATGCCCAGCGCGACGGCCGATTACCTGCGCAGCAACTACCCGGCGCTGAATCTGCAAGGTGTACCGATGGAGCGCGAGGCCCTGCAATTATTGCTGACCCAGCAGGCTCGATACGCGGTGGTCGACGAGGCACAGCTCGGGCGGCTGATGGTCGAGCCCGAATTCGCCGAGCTGGCGGTGGTGGGCGACATCGGCCTGCCGCAGTTGCTGCGGGTTGCCACGCGCCGGGACTGGCCGGAACTGGCCGAGATCATCGACAGCGGATTGCAGGCGATCCCGGCCAAGGAGCTGGAGCAACTGCACAGCCGTTGGCTCAAGCCAAAATATCCACGCCTGACCGAGACCCCGGGCTTCTGGCAGAACTTGACCCTATTGATTCTGGCCCTGCTGCTCAGCAGCGTCGCCATCGTCTTCTGGCAGCGCCGCCAGCAACGCGCACTGGAGCGCCGTTTGCGTGCCGCGAGGGAGGACATCGCCCAGCGTACTGCCAGCGAGGAAGCCTTGCGCCTGACGCAGTTTTCCATCGATCAAAGTACGGTCGGCATCCTCTGGGTCAATTGGGACAGCCACGTGCGTTATGCCAACCGAGCGGCTGAAACCATGCTTGGCTACGCCTCGGGCGCCATCATCGACCGCCCTTTGATCGACTTCGAGCCGGGCTTGCACATGGATCGCTGGCTGAATCTGTGGAAGCGCGCCCGGGCCAGTGAAGAGGGGCCGCAGAGTTTCGAAACCGAATGCGTGCGAGCCGATGGCAGCATCTTGCCGGCTGACGTTTCCCTGAGCTTCCTNCGTTTTCGCGACGCCGAATACCTGGTGGTCTACCTCAACGANGTGACCGAGCGCCGACGTGCCCTGGCGGCGTTACGCGAAAGTGAAGCGCGCTTGCAAGGCATCGCCGCCAACGTGCCGGGCCTGGTCTTTCGCCTGGAGCGGGCGCCGGTGACCGGCCAGATCGACTTTGCCTACATCAGCGAAGGCAGCGAAAGCCTGGTGGGTTATTCCCCTGCAACCCTGGCCCGCAGCGATACCGGGCTGCGCAGCCTGGTGCACCCGCAGGACAAGGCCGATTACCACCGCACTCAGGACCAGGCGCTGGACACCGACAGTGACTGGTCATGGCAGGGCCGCATCCTGACCCGCGAAGGCCAGGAGCGCTGGGCCGAGATCAAGGCGATCACCCGCCGTCTCGAAGATGGCGCTTATGTCTGGGACGGAATTGTCTGGGACATCACTGAAAGCAAGCGCATCGAGCTGGAGCTGGCCAGCTCCCGGGAACAGTTGCGCGAATTGTCGGCGCACTTGGAAAGCGTGCGGGAAGAGGAAAAGGCGCGTATTGCCCGGGAAGTCCACGACGAGCTGGGCCAAATGTTGACGGTGTTGAAGCTAGAAACATCCATGTGTGAATTGGCCTACGCACAACTCGACCCAGGCCTGCATGAGCGACTTAACAGCATGAAGCGCCTGATTGCCCAGTTGTTCCAACTGGTGCGGGACGTGGCGACGGCGTTGCGCCCGCCGATTCTGGATGCTGGCATTGCCTCGGCCATCGAATGGCAGGCTCGGCGTTTCGAGGCGCGAACGCAGATTCCATGCCTGGTGCAGGTGCCGGACAATCTGCCGGCCCTGAGTGACGCCAAGGCCATTGGCCTGTTCCGGATTCTCCAGGAAGCGCTGACCAACGTGATGCGCCATGCCCAAGCGCATACTGTAGAGCTGACGCTGGTTCAGGAGGGCGACGAATTGTGCCTGACCGTCAGCGACGACGGTGTAGGATTTATTGCCGATACGGGTCGGCCAACCTCCTTTGGCCTGGTCGGCATGCGTGAACGGGTGTTGATCATGGGCGGGCAATTGTCCCTGGAGAGTGAGCCGGGGGAGGGGACGACCCTGTCGGTGCGGGTGCCGTTGCATGGGGCCTGATGGGTGGGTTGCCTGGGTGGGCCCAATCGCGAGCAAGCTCGCTCCCACATTGATTGAGATGTACACATACACCCTGTGGGAGCGAGCTTGCTCGCGATGAGATCCTGAATCTGGAGAACAACGTGATCCGTGTACTGGTAGCCGAAGACCACACCATCGTCCGTGAAGGCATCAAGCAGTTGATCGGCCTGGCCAAGGATCTGGTGGTGGTGGGGGAGGCGAGCAATGGCGAACAGTTGCTCGAGACCTTGCGCCACGTGCCCTGCGAAGTGGTGCTGCTGGACATTTCCATGCCAGGCGTCAACGGCCTGGAGGCGATCCCACGGATCCGGGCGCTGAACAATCCGCCGGCCATCCTGGTGCTGTCGATGCATGACGAAGCGCAAATGGCCGCCCGCGCCCTGAAGGTCGGCGCCGCCGGCTACGCGACCAAGGACAGCGACCCGGCCCTGCTGCTCATGGCGATTCGCAAGGTCGCGGCCGGCGGACGCTATATCGACCCGGACCTGGCCGACCGCATGGTCTTTGAGGTCGGCCTGACCGACACGCGACCGCTGCACTCGCTGCTGTCCGAGCGTGAATTCTCAGTCTTCGAACGCCTGGCCCAGGGCGCCAACGTCAACGACATAGCCCAGCAACTGGCCCTGAGCAGCAAGACCATCAGCACCCACAAGGCACGGCTGATGCAGAAGCTCAACATCACCTCATTGGCAGAGCTGGTGAAATATGCGATGGAGCACAAGCTGCTCTAAGACTCGCAATTTTCCCCTGTGGGAGCGAGCTTGCTCCCACAGGGGAAATGTGTCGGCATATCCATTTGCGACACGCCCCAATAGCGCTTTTGCCCCTACTTGCGGCGTGCCGCTGCCAACTGCCCACCGTCCTTATCCAATCCCGCCATCCCTGTAGGGCAATCCCTACCCCGACTCTTCCATCCCGCTGAGGTGATTCTCTCCTGCGTCCCGATTTGCGCGGGCCCCAGGCTCCACTAGGCTTGACTCACAAGCAGTCATCAATACAAAAGGTGCGGGTATGAGCCAGGTCGATTCAAGCGCGGGGGCCAGTGATGTGCTGGTCAGCTTTCGTGGTGTGCAAAAGAGCTACGACGGCGAGAACCTGATCGTCAAAGACCTCAACCTGGATATTCGCAAAGGCGAATTCCTGACCCTGCTCGGGCCTTCCGGCTCCGGCAAGACCACCAGCCTGATGATGCTGGCCGGGTTTGAAACCCCAACCGCCGGCGAGATCCTGCTGGCCGGGCGCTCGATCAACAATGTGCCACCGCACAAGCGCGACATCGGCATGGTGTTCCAGAACTACGCCTTGTTTCCTCACATGACCGTCGCCGAGAACCTGGCGTTCCCGCTGACGGTGCGGGGCCTGAACAAGAGCGACGTGAGTGATCGGGTCAAGCGCGTCTTGAGCATGGTCCAGCTGGACAGCTTCGCCCAACGCTACCCGGCGCAATTGTCCGGCGGCCAGCAACAACGGGTGGCCCTGGCCCGGGCGCTGGTATTCGAGCCGCAGCTGGTGCTGATGGACGAACCCCTGGGTGCGCTGGACAAGCAATTGCGCGAGCACATGCAGATGGAAATCAAACACCTGCACCAGCGCCTGGGCGTGACCGTGGTCTATGTGACCCACGACCAGGGCGAAGCCCTGACCATGTCCGACCGTGTGGCGGTGTTCCACCAGGGCGAGATCCAGCAGATCGCCCCGCCGCGCACCCTTTATGAAGAGCCGAAAAACACCTTTGTCGCCAACTTCATCGGTGAGAACAACCGCCTTAACGGCCGCCTGCACAGCCAAACCGGCGAGCGCTGCCTGGTGGAGCTGGGGCGTGGTGAGAAGGTCGAGGCACTGGCGGTGAATGTCGGCAAGCCAGGCGAGCCGGTGACTCTGTCGATCCGCCCGGAACGGGTGAGCCTCAACGGCGCAAGCGAACAATGTGTCAACCGCTTCTCAGGGAGGGTGGCGGAATTCATCTATCTGGGCGACCACGTCCGGGTTCGCCTGGAAGTCTGCGGCAAGAACGACTTCTTTGTGAAACAACCGATTGCCGAGCTCGATCCCGGGCTCGCCGTCGGGGACGTGGTTCCGCTTGGCTGGCAAGTCGAGCATGTGCGTGCGCTCGATCCCCTTCTAGAGGCGAATTGATCGCCCCCTGCTGTACCAACACCAACCCTGCACGTGGAGAGAACAATAAATGTTGAGATCCCTGAAGTTCACAGCCCTGACACTGGGCATGATGGGTGCGGCAAGCGCGATGGCGGCGGGCCCGGACCTGACCGTGGTGTCTTTCGGCGGGGCGAACAAGGCGGCTCAGGTCAAAGCCTTCTACGCACCGTGGGAAGCGGCCGGCAATGGCAAGATCGTGGCTGGCGAGTACAACGGTGAAATGGCCAAGGTCAAGGCCATGGTCGATACCAAGAGCGTTTCCTGGGATTTGGTAGAAGTCGAGTCCCCGGAATTGTCCCGTGGTTGTGACGAAGACATGTTCGAACAACTCGATCCGGCCCTGTTCGGCAAGGCCGAAGACTACGTCAAGGGTGCTATCCAGCCTTGCGGCGTGGGCTTCTTCGTGTGGTCGACCGTGCTGGCCTACAACGCCGACAAACTCAAGACCGCGCCGACCAGTTGGGCTGACTTCTGGGACACCAAGCAATTCCCAGGCAAGCGCGGCCTGCGCAAAGGCGCCAAGTACACCCTGGAATTCGCCCTGATGGCCGATGGCGTAGCGCCGAAAGACGTCTACAAAGTGCTGGCTGGCAAAGACGGCCAGGACCGTGCGTTCAAGAAGCTCGATGAGCTCAAGCCGAACATCCAGTGGTGGGAAGCTGGCGCCCAGCCACCGCAGTACCTGGCTTCCGGTGACGTGGTCATGAGCTCGGCCTACAACGGCCGGATCGCCGCGGTACAGAAAGAAAGCAACCTGAAAGTGGTGTGGAACGGCGGCATCTATGACTTCGACGCTTGGGCCATCCCACGCGGCCTGGACAAGACCCGCGCCGAAGCGGCGAAGAAATTCATCGCCTTCTCGGTGGCGCCGCAGCAGCAGAAGACCTACTCGGAAAACATCGCCTACGGTCCGGCCAATACCCAGGCTGTACCGTTGCTGGCCAAGGATGTCCTGAAAGACATGCCAACCACCCCGGAAAACATCGCCAACCAGGTGCAGATCGACGTCAGCTTCTGGGCTGACAACGGTGAGCAACTGGAGCAGCGCTTCAACTCCTGGGCTGCGAAGTAACCCGACGGTCTGAAACCGGATGAGATCCATGTGGGAGCGAGCTTGCTCGCGATAGCGGTCTGTCAGGCACATCAATACTTGAATGTGCCGCAGCCATCGCGAGCAAGCTCGCTCCCACAGGTTCTTCCATCGACCCGGGTGTTTCAAAAGAACAGAGGCGGCCCGCCGCCCCTGTAACGATCAAAAAGATTTGCGGAGTTCGCCATGGCCATCGCCGTTCCACTGAACGCGGGCACCAGCCCCACCCTCAAGCAACGGCTCAAGCACGCCGAGCGGATCAACCGCTGGAAGGCCCAGGCCTTGATTGCGCCGCTGGTGCTGTTTCTGTTGCTGGTGTTCCTGGTGCCGATCGTGGCGCTGCTGTTCAAAAGCGTCAGCAACCCGGAAGTGGTGGGCGCCATGCCGCGTACGGTCACCGCCGTCGCTGCCTGGGACGGACGTGGTTTGCCGGGCGAGCCGGTGTACAAGGCTGCCAGTGAAGACCTGGCCGAAGCCCGCAAGAATCAGACCCTGGGCGACTTGTCCAAGCGCCTGAACATGGAATTGGCCGGCTATCGCAGCCTGCTGACCAAGACTGCTCGGGCGTTGCCGTTTGCCACCGAGCCGGCTTCCTATAAAGAAGCCTTGGAAAACCTCGATGAGCGTTGGGGCGACCCGGCGTACTGGCAGGTGATCCGCCGCAACACCAGCAACGTCACCCCGTATTACCTGCTGGCGGCCGTCGATCACCGCATCGATGACCTCGGCGAACTGGCCACGGCCACCCCGGACCAGGCGATCTACCTCGACATCTTTACCCGGACCTTCTGGATGGGCCTGGTGATCACCGCTATCTGCCTGGTGCTGGCCTATCCGTTGGCCTACCTGCTGGCGAACCTGCCTTCGCGCCAGAGCAACCTGCTGATGATCCTGGTGCTGCTGCCGTTCTGGACCTCGATCCTGGTACGTGTCGCCGCATGGATCGTGTTGCTGCAGTCCGGTGGCCTGATCAACAGTGCGCTGATGGCCATGGGCGTCATCGATAAGCCCCTGGAACTGGTGTTCAACCGCACCGGTGTGTACATCTCCATGGTCCACATCCTGCTGCCGTTCATGATCCTGCCGATCTACAGCGTGATGAAGGGCATCTCGCCAACCTATATGCGTGCGGCGATTTCCCTGGGCTGCCACCCGTTCGCCAGTTTCTGGCGGGTGTACTTCCCGCAGACCTATGCCGGGGTCGGTGCCGGTTGCCTGTTGGTGTTCATCCTTGCCATCGGCTACTACATCACGCCGGCGCTGCTGGGCAGCCCGAACGATCAGATGGTCAGCTACTTCGTCGCGTTCTACACCAACACCAGCATCAACTGGGGCATGGCCACGGCGCTCGGCGGGCTGCTGTTGCTGGCGACCATCGTGCTTTATCTGATTTACAGCTGGCTGGTGGGCGCCAGCCGCCTGCGCCTGAGCTAAGGGGAGATCGAAAATGGTGAGTCCTTACATGTCCCCCGTCGAGCGGGTGTGGTTCTACTGCTTGCGCACACTCTGCGGGCTGATTCTGTTGTTCCTGATCCTGCCGGTGCTGGTGATCATTCCACTGTCGTTCAACTCCGGCAGTTTCCTGGTGTACCCGCTGCAGGGCTTTTCGCTGCAGTGGTACCACGATTTCTTCGCCTCGGCCGAATGGATGCGGGCGCTGAAAAACAGCATCATCGTGGCCCCGGCGGCGACGTTGCTGGCGATGGTCTTCGGCACGCTCGCGGCCATCGGCCTGACCCGTGGTGACTTCCCAGGCAAGGCGTTGGTGATGGCCCTGGTGATTTCGCCAATGGTGGTGCCGGTGGTGATCATTGGCGTAGCCAGTTACCTGTTTTTCGCACCGCTGGGGCTGGGCAACAGCTTCTTCTCGCTGATCGTGGTCCATGCCGTGCTGGGTGTACCGTTCGTGATCATCACGGTGTCGGCGACCCTGCAGGGGTTCAACCACAACCTGGTTCGGGCCGCCGCCAGCCTTGGGGCTTCGCCACTGACGGCGTTTCGTCGGGTGACCCTGCCGTTGATCGCCCCGGGCGTGATCTCCGGCGCACTGTTCGCCTTCGCGACGTCGTTCGATGAAGTAGTGGTGACCCTGTTCCTGGCCGGCCCCGAGCAGGCAACCCTGCCACGGCAGATGTTCAGCGGCATCCGCGAAAACCTCAGCCCTACCATCGCCGCTGCGGCAACGCTGCTGATTGCCTTCTCGGTGATCCTGTTGCTGACCCTGGAGTGGTTGCGTGGGCGTAGCGAGAAGCTGCGTACTACCCAAGCCTGACGCCCAAGCAAAAACAGTGTGGGAGCGAGCTTGCTCGCGATAGCGGTGATACATTCAAAACAGAAGTTGAATGTTGATCCGCTATCGCGAGCAAGCTGGCTCCCACAGGGGCCTCATCCACAGGTTCCTTATCGCATTCATACGCTGAATGGCAGACAACCCTCAATACCGAGCTATCCTTGTGCCAGCCCATACTCGAATAAGAGGCCGCGCACATGAGTCTTTCCTCATTCAAGATCGCCCATAAACTGATCACCGGTGCCGCTGCCATCGAGCAACTGGCCGCGGAGTTGACGCGCCTGGACGTCGACAACCCGCTGATCGTGACCGATGCGGCGTTGGTTAAATCCGGCACCGTGGAACTGGCCCTGCAACATCTGGGCGGACGGGACTACGAGATTTTCGACCGGGTCATGCCGGACCCGGAAATCGCCATTGTCGAAGACTGCATGCAAGCCTATCGCGACGGTGGTCATGACGGCCTGATCGGTCTCGGGGGTGGCAGTGCCATCGACATCGCCAAGTGCGTGGGGGTCTATGCCGGTTACCACGGCGAGCTGCAGGATATGTTCGGTGTCGATCAGGTGCCGCGCAAAGGCCCGCCCATGATTGCCATCCCCACTACGGCCGGTACCGGTTCGGAAGTCACCAACGTGGCGATCCTCTCCGACAAGGCTGCGCAGCTGAAAAAAGGCATCGTCAGCGATTATCTGTTGCCGGACGTGGCGTTGGTCAGTCCGCAGATGACCCTCACATGCCCGCGCAGCGTCACGGCTGCCAGTGGCGTTGATGCGCTGGTACACGCCATCGAGGCCTACCTGTCGCTCAATGCTTCGCCAATCACCGATGCCCTGGCCATCGGCGCAATCAAGCTGATCACCCGCGCGCTGCCCAAGGCCTATGCCAACCCGGCTCACCTGCAAGCCCGCGAAGACATGGCCACGGCCAGCCTGATGGCCGGCATGGCGTTCGGCAATGCCGGGGTCGGGGCGGTGCATGCGCTGGCCTATCCGTTGGGCGGGCGCTTTCACGTGTCCCATGGCGTCGCCAACGCTTTGTTGCTGCCGTACGTCATGGCCTGGAACAAGATGGCCTGTGTCGAGCGCATGCGTGACATCGCCGAAGCCATGGGCCTCAAGACCGCGCACCTGAGTGATCTTGAAGCGGCCGACGAAGCCGTGGAGGCCATGGTTGCGTTGTGCGCCGCCGTGGAAATACCCAACGGCCTCAGCAGCCTGGGCGTGACCGAGGAGGTGATTCCATCCATGGCGGTGGAAGCGGCGGGAATAGAACGGCTGATGCGCAATAATCCGCGCAAACTGAGCGCCGCCGATATCGAGAAGATCTACCGCGCGGCGTATTGATCGATTGCCACGGTGGGCGCGCCAAATCTTGAGGTATACAATGCGCGCCATCGTGATTTCGCTCAAAACAGGTGCGTCATGCAGCCCTTCGCTATTGCTCCGTCGATTCTTTCTGCCGACTTCGCCCGCCTGGGCGAAGAAGTGGACAACGTTCTGGCCGCCGGCGCCGACATCGTGCACTTCGATGTCATGGACAACCACTACGTGCCCAACCTGACCATCGGCCCGATGGTCTGCGCGGCGCTGCGCAAGTACGGCATCACCGCGCCGATCGACGCGCACCTGATGGTCAGCCCGGTGGACCGTATTGTCGGTGACTTCATCGAAGCCGGTGCTACCTACATCACTTTCCACCCTGAAGCCACGCAGCACATCGACCGCTCCCTGCAGTTGATCCGCGAAGGCGGTTGCAAGGCCGGCCTGGTGTTCAACCCGGCCACGCCGCTGGACGTGCTCAAGTACGTGATGGACAAGGTCGACATGATCCTGTTGATGAGCGTCAACCCTGGCTTCGGTGGGCAGAAGTTCATCCCGGGTACGCTCGACAAGCTGCGCGAAGCCCGTGCGTTGATCGATGCCTCGGGCCGTGAGATCCGCCTGGAAATCGACGGTGGCGTGAACGTGAAGAATATTCGTGAAATCGCCGCCGCCGGCGCCGACACGTTCGTCGCGGGTTCGGCGATCTTCAATGCACCGAACTACGAAGAGGTGATTGCACAAATGCGCGCCGAACTGGCCCTGGCGCGCCCATGAGCGGCTTCGAGCAGCTGTTCCCCGGCAGCTTGCCGCGTCTGGTGATGTTCGACCTCGATGGCACATTGGTCGATTCGGTCCCGGACCTCGCGGCGGCGGTGGACACGATGCTGCTCAAGCTTGGACGCCCGCCCGCCGGCCTCGATTCGGTACGCCACTGGGTCGGCAATGGCGCGCCGATGCTGGTGCGCCGGGCCCTGGCCAATGACATCGATGCCCGAGGTGTCGATGATGCCGAGGTCGAGCGGGCGCTGGAGTTGTTCAATGAAGCCTACGAAGACAATCACCAACTGACGGTGGTCTACCCCGGCGTGCGCTCCACCCTCAAGTGGCTGCAGAAGCAGGGCGTGGAAATGGCGCTGATTACCAACAAGCCGGAGCGCTTCGTTGCGCCGTTGCTGGACCAGATGAAGATCGGTCGCTATTTCCGCTGGATCATCGGTGGCGATACCTTGCCGCAGAAAAAGCCTGACCCGGCCGCGCTGTTTTTCGTGATGAAAATGGCTAACATCCCGGCCTCCCAATCCCTGTTCGTCGGCGACTCGCGCAGCGATGTGCTGGCGGCGAAAGCGGCAGGGGTCAAATGCGTGGCGCTGAGTTACGGCTACAACCACGGCCGGCCAATCGCCGAAGAGTTTCCGACGCTGGTGATCGACGATTTGCGCCTGTTAATTCCCGGTTGCCTGGACCCGGCCGCTGAGATAACGTTGCCCGACGCTGTTCAATCCTCTTCTGGAAACGCCATCGTGGTGGTCACTCGCAAACTCTGGATGAAAGTCATGAAGGCCCTGGCCCGCTGGCGTTGGCGCACCTGACGTGATCCTGGCCGGTTATCCGGCGCGTTTGCATACCTGACTGTCAGCTCCTCTTGCCACGAGGCACCCCATGATCCGCGAAGAATTCCTGCGTCTAGCCGCTGCCGGCTACAACCGCATCCCCCTTGCCTGTGAAACCCTGGCTGACTTCGACACGCCGCTGTCGATCTACCTCAAGTTGGCCGACCAGCCCAACTCCTACTTGCTCGAATCGGTGCAGGGTGGCGAGAAATGGGGCCGTTATTCCATCATCGGCCTGCCGTGCCGCACGGTGCTGCGGGTCCATGACCATCGCATCAGCGTGACCCACGACGGTGTCGAAATCGAAAGCCTCGAAGTCGAAGACCCGCTGGCGTTCGTCGAAACCTTCAAGGCCCGCTATAACGTGCCGACCATTCCTGGCCTGCCGCGCTTCAACGGTGGCCTGGTGGGTTATTTCGGCTACGACTGCGTGCGCTACGTGGAAAAACGCCTGGGCACCTGCCCGAACCCTGATCCGCTGGGTGTGCCGGATATTTTGCTGATGGTGTCCGACGCGGTCGTTGTCTTTGACAACCTCGCCGGCAAGATGCACGCCATCGTCCTGGCCGATCCATCCCAGGAAGATGCCTACGAGCAAGGTCAACAAAGCCTGCAAGCATTGCTGGAAAAGTTACGTCAGCCGATCGCTCCGCGTCCCGGCCTGGACTTCAGCAAGCAGTCGGCGGCCGACCCGGTATTCCGCTCCAGTTTTACCCAGGACGATTACGAAAGGGCCGTCGATACCATCAAGGAATACATCCTCGCCGGTGACTGCATGCAAGTCGTTCCGTCGCAACGGATGTCCATCGACTTCAAGGCAGCGCCCATCGATCTCTATCGGGCGCTGCGCTGTTTCAACCCGACGCCGTACATGTACTTCTTCAACTTCGGCGACTTCCATGTCGTGGGCAGCTCGCCGGAAGTGCTGGTGCGGGTCGAAGACAACCTGATCACCGTGCGGCCGATCGCCGGCACTCGCCCCCGTGGCGCCACGGAGGAAGCTGACCGGGCCTTGGAAGAGGACCTGCTGTCGGACGACAAGGAAATCGCCGAGCACCTGATGCTGATTGACCTGGGGCGCAACGACACTGGGCGGGTCTCGGAGATCGGCTCGGTGAAGCTCACCGAGAAGATGGTCATCGAGCGCTATTCCAACGTGATGCACATCGTCTCCAACGTCACCGGCCAATTGAAGGCCGGGCTGACGGCGATGGACGCCTTGCGGGCGATCCTGCCGGCGGGCACCTTGTCTGGCGCGCCGAAAATCCGCGCGATGGAAATCATCGACGAACTGGAGCCGGTCAAGCGGGGCGTGTACGGCGGGGCCGTGGGTTACTTCGCCTGGAACGGCAACATGGACACCGCCATTGCCATTCGCACCGCCGTCATCAAGAACGGTGAACTGCACGTGCAGGCCGGCGGCGGTATCGTCGCCGACTCGGTGCCGGCACTGGAATGGGAAGAGACCCTGAACAAGCGCCGGGCCATGTTCCGCGCGGTGGCGCTGGCCGAGCAGACCTCCAGCAACTGAAGTAACTCGATCAGGGTGGGAGCGAGCTTGCTCGCGATGAGGCCGTCATATTCAACCAATAGGTTGACTGACAGTCCGTAATCGCGAGCAAGCTCGCTCCCACAGTTTTTTCTCGATCAGAAATCCAGGCTAACGCCCAGGCTTACCCCTTGCTGGGTCATGTCATCATCCTTGCGCAGTGTATAACCACCCCGTAGCGCCAAGTCGTTGGTCAACTTGTGGCTGACCCCAAGGCTCAGGCGATTGAGGTGGCTCTGTGGCGTGTAGCCTTCCAGTGTGAAGTCGTTGGCCGGCAGGCTGTTGAGGGCGATGTTGACCTTTTGCGTGTCGTCTTCGTACTCGCGTTCGTGGGCATATTCGCCAAACACCTGGGTCTGGCGGGTGATGTTGTATTTGCCTTGCAAGCCAATGCCCAGGCGTTTCGAATCACGGGTCTGGTCATCGAAGGTCAGTGCTGTGGAACGGCTGCTCTTTTCCGAATAACCATCGACTTCCACCTTCGCATAGTCAGCGCTGATAAACGGCGAGAGGTGCCACTCGCTGCCCGGCTGGGCGATGTCGTAGCCCACCCGCGTGCTGAATGCCCATAGATGACCGTCCGTGTCGCCTTTCTCCTGCGCTTCGTTGACGCCCAGGTCGAACTTGCGCTCCAGGTTGTCGTAGTCGAGCTTGCCGCCGGTCAGTGCCGCATCGGCCCACCAGCGATTTTGCTGGAACTGGGCGAAAGCGGTCGCCAGGTAGCTGTTGAGCTTGTAGTCCGAATCGTTATGGCCTGCTTCCATGTCCTGGCGGTAGAAACCGGCGGCGACACCCACGCGCCACGCGTCGTTGAGGCGATAGCTGCCGCCAATGTTCAGGCTGTAGCCGCTGCCGTCGGCGCTGGCGCCGCTGTCCTGGCTGTCCAGGTCCAGATGCTGGCCGCCGCCTGCGACGATGGCTCGCCATTGGCCGACGGCCTGCCAGTTCTCCCAGTCCGATTGCCACTGGCTGCGCAACTCGTCCTGGTGGGCGCGTAGGGTCGAGTGGGCCATTTCCGGTAGCAACGTCAGCTCCCATGGTGCCGCGAGCAGGGAATAGGCGTAGTCGGCGATCAGTTTTTGTCCGGTTTCGGTCGGATGGACCGCGTCGTTGTAGATCAGCTTGGTGGGATCAGGCGTGGCGCTGTTGATGCCGTAGGTGGCGTTTTCCGTGCAGCCGTTGCCGCTGAAGCAGGTCGCGGTGAGGTTCTCCCCGGTGGCGAGGCCGAATCTTGCCGGGTCGGCGAAGCTTTCCTTCAGCAAAAGCGGAATGTTCAATGGAATGATTTCAGCGTCGATGCCTTGCAGTCGCGTGATCAACTGTTGGTTGAACTGGTTGCCCAGTTGCGAAAAGGCGTCTTGCAAAGGACCGCCGTTGAGGGCCGGGGTCAAGCCCAGGTCCGGCAACAACCAGACCATCACATAGCGGGCACCGGCCGTTTGCAGCACCTGGACGCTGTCGGCCAGGCGGTCTGCGGCGGCGTTCGCTTGCTCGGGGGTCAGCACCCGACCTTGTAGGAAGTCGTTACCACCACCGGAAAGGTAATACAGCGCATTTGGATCGGCGCGCAGGCCATTGGACTGCAGATAGCCGGGACGGCTGCGCTCGCCGGTGTCGGACACGCCGGTAATCGACTCGAGGATCTGGTCGGTACGATAACCGCCCACCGCCCAGTTGTTGCCGTCTGCCAGCCCCTCGCTGGCGCGGACCGCCGAAGTGGAAGCGGCGGTCTCGTCAGCGGAATAACCCAGGCGCCCACCGAGCAGTTGGGTTGAGTTGGCGGAGTAGGCTTCGCCGCTGCCGTCGGTGTAGATCGGACCGGTTCGGTTGGTATAGCGCTCGGTCGAGCCGGGCGGACCATTCGGGTCGGCGAACTGGCCAGCGTCGTTGAGGCTGTCACCGAACACGATGAACTTGGAATAAGGGTTGGGGCCGGCGTTCGCTTGGGCGCAGGCGAGCGCAAGCAGGCAACCAGCAATCGGTACGAACAACGTCTTCTTTGTCATGGGAAAGTCCGTTTTTATCTTATTGTTGTTAGAAAACGAAACGACAGTACCAAAAACTTCCGGCGTTTTGCCATCTATCCGGAACGTCGCGATTGTTTCAAAGCCCTTCGGGATCGGTCATATTGCGTGCTCCGCCCAGCTAAGCTACTGTGCCGGGACGTATGAACGAGACTTTCCCTGTGTCGATTGTCAGCAAACTTCTGGATCAAATGATCAAGGCTCACGCCCGCTGGCGTTGGCGCGCCTGAACATTCTCCGCCGGCCTTGCCGGACCTGTACCGATTTGCCTTCTTTACCCGCTTGTAGAGCCGCTTCGCAGGGGCATCACTTGCCTCGCCAAGCGCAGCAGCGTGCGGGTCACTCTCTGAAGGCTGTATTTAAAGTCAGTGAATTCAATAGGTTGCTTACGCCATGTTGCTGATGATCGATAACTACGACTCTTTTACCTACAACGTTGTGCAGTACCTCGGCGAGCTGGGCTCCGAAGTCAAGGTCGTGCGCAACGACGAATTGACCATCGCCGAAATCGAAGCCCTCAAGCCTGAGCGCATCGTGGTTTCGCCCGGCCCTTGCACGCCGACCGAAGCAGGCATCTCCATCGAAGCCATCAAATATTTCGCCGGCAAGCTGCCGATCCTCGGTGTCTGCCTGGGGCATCAGTCGATTGGCCAAGCGTTCGGCGGTGACGTGGTGCGCGCCCGACAGGTCATGCACGGTAAGACTAGCCCGGTATTCCACGAGGACAAGGGCGTGTTCGAGGGGCTGAATCATCCGCTCACCGTAACCCGCTACCATTCCCTGGTGGTCAAGCGCGAAACTCTGCCCGACTGCCTGGAGTTGACGGCCTGGACCCAGCTTGAGGATGGCTCGGTCGATGAAATCATGGGGCTGCGCCACAAGACGCTGAATATCGAGGGTGTGCAATTTCATCCCGAGTCTATTCTCACCGAACAGGGCCACGAACTGTTCGCCAACTTTCTCAAACAAACCGGCGGCACGCGCTAAGGACTTTTCATGGATATCAAGACAGCCCTGAGCCGTATCGTCGGCCATCTCGACCTGAGCACCGACGAGATGCGCGACGTGATGCGCGAAATCATGACCGGCCAATGCTCGGATGCGCAGATCGGCGCGTTCATGATGGCCATGCGCATGAAGAGTGAGAGCATCGATGAAATCGTGGGTGCGGTTTCGGCGATGCGTGAGCTGGCGGACAAGGTCGAACTCAAGACGCTGGACGGTGTGGTGGATGTGGTCGGTACCGGCGGTGACGGCGCCAATATCTTTAACGTTTCCACGGCCTCGTCGTTTGTCGTCGCGGCGGCCGGTTGCACCGTTGCCAAACACGGCAATCGGGCAGTTTCCGGCAAGAGCGGCAGTGCCGATCTGCTGGAGGCGGCCGGCATTTACCTGAACCTGACGCCGATCCAGGTGGCACGCTGCATCGATAACGTCGGCATCGGTTTCATGTTTGCCCAGACCCACCATAGCGCCATGAAACACGCTGCCGCGCCGCGCCGCGAGCTGGGGCTGCGTACGCTGTTCAACATGCTCGGCCCGCTTACGAATCCGGCCGGCGTGAAGCATCAGGTAGTCGGTGTGTTCAGCCAGGCGTTGTGCCGGCCATTGGCTGAAGTCTTGCAACGCCTGGGCAGCAAGCACGTACTGGTGGTCCATTCGAAGGATGGGCTGGATGAGTTCAGCCTGGCGGCGCCTACATTCGTGGCCGAACTAAAAAATGATCAGATCAGCGAGTATTGGGTCGAACCTGAAGACCTCGGCATGAAAAGCCAGAGCCTGCACGGGCTGGCAGTCGACAGCCCGGCCCAATCGCTGGAGCTGATTCGTGATGCCCTGGGGCGTCGCAAGACCGAGAATGGCCAGAAAGCTGCTGAGATGATCGTGCTCAATGCCGGTGCCGCGTTGTACGCCGCCGACCACGCCAGCAGCCTAAAGCAAGGCGTGGAACTGGCCCATGATGCGCTGCACACTGGCCTGGCCAGGGAAAAGCTCGAAGAGTTGGGTGCATTTACCGCCGTATTCAAAGTGGAGAACGAAGGATGAGCGTGCCAACGGTTCTGGAAAAAATTCTGGCTCGCAAGGCCCAGGAAGTGGCTGAGCGCAGCGCTCGGGTCAGTCTGGCCGAGCTGGAAAACCTGGCGCGTTCAGCGGATGCGCCGCGCGGCTTTGCCCAGGCTCTGATCGATCAGGCCAAGAAAAAACAGCCGGCGGTGATTGCCGAAATAAAGAAGGCGTCCCCCAGCAAGGGCGTGATTCGTGAGCACTTCGTCCCGGCCGAGATCGCGCGAAGCTACGAGAAGGGTGGTGCGACCTGCCTCTCGGTGCTGACCGACGTCGACTTTTTTCAAGGGGCCGACGACTACCTGAAGCAGGCGCGGGCGGCATGCAAGTTGCCGGTGATCCGCAAGGATTTCATGATCGACCCGTACCAGATCATCGAAGCGCGTGCGCTGGGCGCCGACTGCGTACTGTTGATCGTTTCCGCCTTGGACGACGTGAAAATGGCCGAACTGGCGGCCGTTGCCAAAAGCGTCGGGCTGGATGTCCTGGTGGAAGTCCACGACGGTGACGAGTTGGAGCGAGCCCTGAAAACCCTCGATACCAAACTGGTCGGCGTGAACAATCGCAACCTGCACACTTTCGAAGTGAGCCTGGAAACCACCCTGGACCTGTTGCCGCGCATTCCGCGCGATCGCCTGGTCATCACCGAAAGCGGCATCCTCAACCGGGCCGATGTCGAGCTGATGGAAGTCAGCGATGTGTACTCATTCCTGGTGGGCGAAGCGTTCATGCGCGCCGAGAACCCGGGTACGGAATTGCAGCGACTGTTCTTTCCTGAACGAGGCCTGCCGGTGAGCGGCTCGACGCTGGACTGATCCATGTCGCCTGTGATTTCCCTCACCGTCGAAGCTGGCCTGCAAGCCGAACAGGATCTGTTGGCCAGCATCTGCGCGGGCGACGCCGAGTTCGGCCTGCTGTTCTGGCAGCCCAACGATCGTGCGCTGGTGATGCCGCGTCGCTTGAGTCGCCTGCAGGGGTTTGAACACGCCTGTGAAGTATCGGCTGCTCATGGCTGGCCTGTCTTGTTGCGTGAAACGGGTGGCGAACCGGTGCCGCAGTCGGCCGCTACCGTCAATATCGCCCTGGTCTACGCACCACCACGCAGCGAAGGTGACCACGGACGTATCGAAACCGGGTATCGCCGGTTGTGCGATCCCATTTGTCAGCTGTTGGACGAGTTGGGCGGGGTGGCTTCGCTGGGAGAGGTGGAAGGGGCTTTTTGTGACGGGCGCTTCAACGTCAATCTCGACGGCCGGAAAATGGTGGGCACCGCTCAGCGCTGGCGCCAGAGCAAGGGTGGTCAACGTCCGGTGGGGCTGGTTCATGGCGCGCTTTTGCTGGAGAACGAGCGCGAGTCCATGGTCGCGGCAGTCAATCGCTTCAATGAGGCCTGTGGCCTGGAGCAGCGAGTGCGGGCCGAGAGCCATATTGCCCTGCATGAAAAATTCCCGGCGCCTCACGCGCTGGAGCGGCTCGACGTTTTGTACCGGAAGCTGCTGACCAATCTGCTGGGCCCTTAACGCGTTCCGAACACCACCATGGTCTTGCCTTTGACGTTGACCAGGTTGCGCTCTTCCAGATCCTTGAGAACGCGACCGACCATTTCACGCGAACAACCGACAATCCGCCCAATCTCTTGGCGGGTCACCTTGATCTGCATGCCGTCCGGGTGGGTCATGGCATCGGGCTGCTTGCACAGTTCCAGCAGGCAACGTGCGACACGTCCGGTGACGTCGAAAAATGCGAGATCGCCGACCTTGCGGGTGGTATTGCGCAGGCGTTGTGCGATTTGTCCGCTCAGGACGTAAAGAATGTCCGGGTCTTGCAAGGACAGTTCTCGGAATTTGGCGTAGCTGATTTCCGCAACTTCACATTCAATCTTGGTCCGTACCCAGGCACTGCGCTCCTGCTCCTTGCCCGCCTGCTCGAACAACCCCAGCTCACCAAAAAAATCTCCGGAATTGAGGTAGGCGATGATCATTTCCCGGCCGTCGTCATCCTCTATCAGGATAGTGACCGAGCCCTTGATGATGAAAAACAGCGTCTCGGAACGATCTCCCGCACAAATGATGTTGTGTTTGGCTGGATAGCGGCGGCGCTGGCAATGCATCAAGAGTTTGTCGAGATTCTTGATCTTGAACGTGGGAGTAATGGCAACCATGGTTGTATCCCGAAAGACTGCGCAGTGTGATGGTTTGATTTTTTTATAGACGCGAATGGCTATCGCTAAAAGCTGGCCATGCGCCAGCGAGTTGGCGTATGGCCAGCTTAACAGAGGCGTCCTCAATTGATTTGAGAATTTACCTACATGCTGGCAGGTCAGGTCTCCTAAGACGCAGAGCAGTCATGCCGGAGCGCTGTGCTAAGCTGGCGACCCTTTTTTAACAGTGGAGTCTTGGCGATGAAGGCACGCATCCAATGGGCTGGCGAAGCCATGTTCCTCGGTGAGTCAGGCAGTGGTCATGTG
>Ga0065714_10002353_pt1 | contig 22685 bp, 10 predicted proteins | sample MisRhiReplicate2_FD_59101 | JGI IMG/M metagenome (GOLD analysis project Ga0065714, IMG submission 59101) | Miscanthus rhizosphere microbial communities from Kellogg Biological Station, MSU, sample Rhizosphere Soil Replicate 2: eDNA_1 v2... | ecosystem: Host-associated > Plants > Roots >...
AATATACCTGAGACTTTCATTTTGACCTTAATATTTCGAATTGCCTGCTCAGAACTATTATTATGCGATGGAACATCGAGGTTATAAAGAAAGGTTAAGAGATAGTCCCTGTATTTTCTGCCAGTAGCAGGAATAGACAGCAATGCTCTGCAACTCCGGCATGACGTAGCAATTTTACCTCTATTTGTGTCAATTACAAAGTTTAATGTGTGCGGATGGTAAGTTTACTTAGGCCATCCAAGCGGTACAAAAGATCGGTTGAAGGCAAACCAATTGTTATTTTTACCCTTTTCTAAACCGTAAGGGAAATTGACGCTGAAAAAGTTGTTTAATGACATACTATCTAGTTTTTAATAAATACGTTTTTCTAGTTTTGGAACTTATTATGAAAGTAGTAAATATTCTAAATGTACCGGCTAACTGCCACAAATAATCAAATCAATAACCTATATAGCACATGCTATTGTTACTTATTTGTTTATTGTAATTAANTGATAGTCAGTAGAATGTTCTGTTNCNGACATTATTGTTGATAGTCCCATATTGGAAATCTGCGAAGATTTGATTTCCAATGTGGGATGACTTTTCATGGTAATTACTGTACAAAGAATCAATCTTAAGATATGTTAAGCGGGTATTTCTCATGTTGTCAATGTATCCTTTCATGTCTGCAACTACCTTCAAATCGATAAGGAATTAGTGTGGTCGGAATATATCTGAGGCAATTTTTTCTTTTTGTTCTTGATCGACTGGGGTAAGGGTGGCTGTTAGTGTTTTACGATATTGGTTCGACTCCCTCTTCCTAGATTACAAAATTTTTCCCAGCTTACGATATGGGGAGCTCATTCGAAAAATGATAGCATCAGGTGGTTATCCCTGGACTGTGATTCCCATTGAAAAAAGAGCGAATATACGAAAGCTTTGGAGCAGGCAAGTGCAGAGCAGGATATTTCTACGTTTTCTAAATTAATGGCTTATTTGGTGAGGGAAGGGCTTGCTGGATTACCATACACAACGGAACAGAGTCTTCCGAAAAGACCGGCTAAAGGAGGTGTGATCAATTTTTGCTCATTCGCCATTAATTGATTTTAGCAATTGATTTCCACTAGGCGTGCACGAGATATGGACGAGAATTGCCAATTGAAGGGGAAGGGAGCAACACACCTAGAATTATCGATTCAATATCGGAACGGATTTATGACCTATCAAATCTACAGCCAAATTAAATGGCTGACGTTCACTTTTATTTAATTTGATATTAGGAAGAAGACCGTATGATCAGCTCTCCTGCTAAGACTTTTTCCACAAAGGGAGTAAGCTCATCTTCAATCTCATCAATCAGCAACTGTGTAGCTAATTTTCCAACTTCATAGCTGGGTTGTTGGATGGTGGTCAGTGCAGGACTAACCACTTCGCTTGTCGGATCATTGTTATAACCAACAACAGCAATGTCTTTGGGAACTTTGTATCCCAGTTTTTCCAGGTATCTAATGCATATGATAGCTGAGGCATCATTTACTGCAAATATGGCGTCCGGTTTGTCCTCCATGTTGAATAGCTGCTCGATCTTTTCCTGGGCATCATTTTCGAAATCTTCACAATAAAGTATATGGTCTTCATTTATAGGGAGATTGAATTTGGACAAAGCATCTAGGTAGCCATTCAATCTTTCCACTGCAATAGAAAGGTGTTTTGGGCCTGCAATATGTGCGATTCGTTTATAACCTCTCGCAATGAGGTGTTCTACTGCTAGATAGGCTCCATGGTGCTGATTTACTGTAACCTTAGTAGCTGCAACATTCTCAAGGGCCCTGTCAAAAAATACAATGGGAATGCCTTTTTGCTGAACCTTTAAAAATAATTCTGCGTTGGTGGTGTCTTTGGATACTGATATTAGAATGCCATCTGCCCGTATAGATACCAATTTTTTAATACACAATTCTTCTTTCTCAAAGGACTCATCAGATTGACAAAACATGATGTGGTAGCCTTTTGAATCTGCAACTTCCATCATTCCTGACAGTGCATTGGCGAAATACCTGGATGCAATAACTGGAAGAACAACGCCAATCACTTTGGTGTTCTTATTAACCAGACTTTTTGCAATGAAATTGGGTTCGTAATTTAGCTCCTCTGCCAAGGCAAGTACCTGTTTTTTTGTTTCAGGGCTAATGTCTTGTACATTTCGCAAAGCTCTGGAAACTGTCGACACCGAAAGTCTTAATTTTCTTGCCAGATCTTTTAAGGTCACTTGTTTGTTCAGCATATGGTTGAAGCAGTTTTTGATTCTGTTAAAGCAATTTGAATCAATTTTTGGATATAACCAAATCATTAGGGAATGAATTTTATTTGCTTTAAATAGATCGTATAATTAAAATGTGATTTGCTGCTTATGCAAACGTTACCGGAAACGTTATTTTCTTTTACCCCAATTGAACCGTTGGAATTCGTAGAGGTATCTATTATTTTGCGCAAAAATCCTATGTATGCAAACATTACCTATGAGCTCACTGGAGTTGAATGGTCATCAGGCAGATGCCTCGTATATTCAAAATCGATATCCTTTAAAATTAAATCCTTATCTGCCCTTGCCGGTAGGTTCGGTGAAGCCTAAGGGTTGGCTTGAGGAGCAATTGAAAAGAATGCGCTCCGGCCTGACCGGTCAGCTTGATGTATTATATCAGGAAGTTCTGGGTTCACGGAATGGATGGTTAGGGGGGGATGGTGATGTTTGGGAACGAGGGCCATACTGGCTTGACGGATTAATTCCCCTAGCCTATATTTTAGATGATCAGGAGCTGAAAGATAAAGCTCAGGTTTGGATTGAGTGGACATTAAGCAACCAGGATTCCTCGGGGTATTTCGGTCCCAAGTCACCGTTGGTTGAGCCATTGGAAGAAGAAGGGCTACAACGCAGCAATGCCGAAGACTGGTGGCCCAGAATGGTGATGTTAAAAGTGTTACAGCAATACTACTCTGCCACGGGGGATGATCGTGTGCTGGAACATATGCTCCGATATTTCCATTATCAATTGAAGACTTTGCCTGAAAAGCCATTAAGTTATTGGTCATGGTGGGCAGAACAACGAGGGGGGGATAATCTGGCCATTGTTTATTGGTTGTATAACATTAGTGGAGACAAGTTTCTTCTTGCATTGGCTGAACTCATCCATAAACAAACCTACAACTGGGTTGAAACATTTCTTAATACAAATAAACTGGCAGAGTTTTATTCATTTCATTGCGTTAACATTGCCCATGCCATAAAAGAGCCCGCTGTGTATTATCAGCATCATCCCGAAGAAAAATATGTTGAGGCCGTAAAAAAGGCATTGAGGGATCTGGAAACTTACCATGGACAGCCTAATGGATTATTTGGCGGCGATGAGCTTCTTCATGGGACGGATCCTACCCATGGTTCGGAATTGTGTACCGCTGTTGAAATGATGTATTCTTTGGAAACGATCTCTTCGATAACTGGGGATGTAGCTTTTATGGACCATCTTGAGCGAATTGCATTTAATGCCTTGCCCACCCAGTCTAATGATCATTATACGGCAAGACAGTATTATCAGCAAACCAACCAGGTTATGATTTCCAGACATGAACGGAATTTTGTTACCGCTCATGGACATACGGACCTTTGTTTTGGAATATTAACCGGTTATCCCTGTTGTACAGTAAATATGCATCAGGGTTGGCCTAAATTAGTACAATCTTTATGGCAGGCAACTTCGGATCAAGGTTTGGCTGCACTGATTTATTCTTCCTCGCATGTTCGGGCAAAGGTCGCTAACGGAACCATCGTAGAGTTTACAGAAAAAACAAATTACCCTTTTGATGAACAGATACATTTTACCTTCAATTCCAGTCAAAAGGTTAACTTTCCGCTTCACCTTAGGGTACCAGGCTGGTGTGAAAATGCTGTGGTCACTATTAACGGGGAAATATTTAATGTGTTACCGGATAATCATATTTTGATCATTAATCGGTTATGGGAGGATGGGGATGTTTTATTGCTAATACTACCTATGAAATTCAACACCAAACGCTGGCACGAAGGTGCGGTTAGCATCGAGCGGGGACCCTTGGTTTTTTCGCTTAGAATTCAGGAAGACTGGAAGAAGATAAACAATACAGATCCGCATGGAGATTTCCATGAGGTATACCCAAAGACCCCATGGAACTATGGAGTTGTGGAAAGCGATTTGCTGAATGCTATGGAAAATCCCGATTTAACCAGAAATTCGACTGACGTTCATTTTCCTTGGAACATTCGCAATGCACCACTTGAACTCAAAATTAAAGGAAAGCTATTGCCTGCATGGAAGCTTTACAATGAGTCTGCCGGACCTTTGCCACATAGTGTTCAGCAGCATACAAAAACCATGGATCCACAGGAGATCACCTTAATTCCTTACGGCTGTTCCAAGTTAAGGATTACCGAATTTCCTCTGGTAAAGTAAATTCAATTTCCCAAGATTTTATTAAAAACGAGGCTGGTAACCGGATGTAATTCTGGGACTTGGCTCGTTTTTGTATTTAATCTGCTGTCTTTTTTTCGGCCAACTGGCTAAATTAAAGATCAAAACAACTGAATAGGAGTGCTATCTGATCAATAATCGAAAAAAATATTGGGCCTTTTTTGATTTATGCAAACGTTACCGGAAACGTTATCTTGATTTTCGTCCCTTTTCGGCGTAAAAAAGCCATTTTTTTGAATTTATATTTGATCAACTAAACCAAAGAAATATGAATAAAAATTTTTTACTCACAATTGCTTCTGTTTTTTTACTTGTCTTTAATTCGGCAATCAGTTACGCTCAGCAAAGGAAAATTTCCGGTGTCGTGGTGGATGGTGTCGATAATACGCTGCTCATTGGAGCTGTAGTTAAAGTAAAAGGAACCAGTATTGCAACATCTACAGATGTAAATGGTAAATTTAATCTGTCAGGTGATTTCAGTTCATCAGATGTTCTGGTAGTATCCTTTGTTGGATACCTGACTGCCGAAAAAACCATCGGAAACCAGAATTCTGTAACCATTACCATTAAACCTGATACAAAAACGCTTGGCGAGGTGATCGTAACCGGAGTTGCCGCAGGTACTTCAAAAACGAAGCTCGGCTTTTCGGTCGACAAAGTGAATGCAGAAACCTTGCAGCGTGTCCCGGGAAGTGATCCTGCCACTGCCTTACAGGGTAAGGTTGCCGGTGTAAAAATCACCAAGACCAGTGGCGCTCCAGGTTCTGAAAGCGATATCCAGCTCCGCGGGGTAAAAACCATTTTTGGTTCTTCAAACCCGCTTGTGATAGTCGATGGAATTCTTACTACCGGTGGTCTGGCAGATATCAATGCGCAGGATATTCAGTCCATGGAGATACTTAAAGGTGCTGCAGCTTCGTCTCTTTATGGTTCCCGTGCTGCAAATGGGGTGATCAGTATCATTACCAAACGTGGAAATTCCATGGACGCTGGCAAAACAGAGATCAATGTACGTTCTGAATACGGTCAGAGTTTTATGGGGTTTGTTCCCGAACAATCCTCTGCAACCAACAGAATTATAGAGAACAATCCCCAGACTGGTTTGCAGGAAGTGACAAAAATCGGTGATGCAGATCAGATTGTAGATAACCGCTATCCAAAAAAATACAACCATGTAAAGCAATTTTTCAACCCTGGCAACTATTTTACCAATTACCTTTCTTTCAAAGGGAATTCAAATGACAATCGCCTTTCTGCTTATTCCTCTGTTGAGATGACCAGTGAAGCGGGAGTGGTTGATCTGGTGAAAGGCTTGAACAGAACCAATGTGAAGTTGAATTTGGATTACAAGTTCTCAGACAAACTGGAATTCACCACATCCAATTTGTTTGCCCAGTCAAAATCTGACAATAGAGCTGCTGGTGCTTTTGGACAGTTGCTCAATACTGACCCCGATGCCGACCTGTTTCTAAAAAATGAGGATGGAACCCCCTACAAAGTAAATGTGAATACCATTGCTCAGGCAGCCAATCCGCTGTACAATATTTACAACTCGATCAATGATGGACGTTCTGAGCGCTTGCTGAGTTATTTTGCATTGAAATACAGGCCTTTGAACTATCTTTCATTTGAGGCATCCTATGGAACTGACCGCAGTAGAACCGAAAGCTTCTTTCTAAGCCCTAAAGGCCGTTTGGACTATAACCTGACTCCAGATAAGGGCAGTATTTCCAGAGGAAGTACGATTGGCAGAAGTCAGACCGTTCAGCTTGACGGGTCATTCTTTAAGAAATTCGGAAATTTTAATACCCGTTTTAAAGCTCAGTATATGTACGAATCTGAGAATTTCAACAGTTTAAGCGCTGGTGGAACCGATTTGGGAGTGACTGGCATGGGGCTTACCACTGTGGATCTTGCAGCTACAAAGACGGCAACATCTTTTGCCTCAACAACAGTCGCCAACAACCTTGCTGGTTTAATGGTAATAGATTATAAAGATAAATACATTTTAGACGCTTTGATCAGAAGGGACGCTTCCTCCAGATTTGGTCCGAATGTCCGCAACCAGATCTTTTATAGAGTGGCAGGAGCATGGAGACTTACCCAGGATTTCAAAATCGAGGGGATTCAGGAATGGAAACTACGGGCTTCTTATGGTGTTTCGGGTTTGAGACCTCCTTTTGAAGCACAATATGAAACCTATACATTGCAAAACGGACTTACGTCTGCTCAATATACGCTTGGAAACAAGAACCTTAAACCTTCTTTCTCCAAAGAGTTTGAAACCGGAACAGATATTGCATTTTTAAATCGTTTCAACTTTACTTTCAACTACTCAAGAGCTAGGAATACAGATCAAATCCTGAAAGTTCCACTTTCGGCATTGGAGGGTGCTCCATACCGATGGGAAAATGCGGGAGAAATCTTATCTCATGCATTTGAAATGAGTTTAAATGGAAATGTAATTAAAACAGATGCCTTTAACTGGGACGCTGCAATTACCTTTGATAAAGTCAAGCAAAAGATCAGCAAACTCAACAGCGCGCCTTATTACCTGAATGGAACCAGATTCAGAATTGAGGAGGGCATAGATTTTGGAACATTATACCTGGACAGATTTGCAAGAACGCTGGATGAAGTTAGAAATCAGGTTCCCGCCGGGATGAATATCAATGATGTTTTTGTTGTGAATAATGAAGGCTATGTCGTGAGAAGAACAGAGATTGGGACTGTTGATGAAAAGGCGGTTAAGATAAAAGACGACAAAGGAAATGTGCTTGCACTTCCTTCTGCGAATTTCACTCCTGATTTTAATATGAATTTTTCCAATACCTTCAGTTATAAAGGCTTTACCCTATATGGGCTGATCGCATGGCAACAAGGAGGAAGAGTATACAATCACTCGGTTAGGTATACCACTGAGCCGAAATTTCTGGATCAGTCTGAAAAACCATGGAATGCTGTAAAACCGCTCAAATACCTGGACAATAGTGGTCAGGAGGGTGGTTTGCTTGGCTGGGATAATGACAACCTGATTTTTGATGCTACTTATGTGAAACTTAGAGAGCTTTCCCTCTCTTATGACACCAAAGCATTTAATAAGTATGGGTTTAAAAATGTAAAACTAAGCGTTATCGGGCGTAACCTATTTACGATTACCAAGTATCCCGGGTTTGATCCTGAATCAGGTATGGGCAAGGAAGGGGTAGATACCAATGTATTTAAATTCGATTCCAATGATGCATACCCAACATTCAGAACGATTAGCGCATCATTATCATTAACCTTTTAAAATACAATTATCATGATCACATTACGTCATTTAAAATACTGTTTTTTACTCTGCGTTTTCTTAATAAATTCTTCATGCAAAGATGTATTTGAAGACATAAATGTAAAAAACCAAAACCAACCGCAGACATCAGACCTTAAGGATCAATATTTTGCACAAATAAAAAATGGATATGGTGCCTGGTACAACGGGAGCATTGCGGCTAGTCCAGGGATTGGTTTTGCCAGTGCTGATGTCATAACAGCGGCAACGGCAAGTTGGGGTTCAGGACCAATGTGGTTCAGACCACGTACGCCATTGTTTAACGGCCAGACCCCAGATCCGGTAATCATCATTAATTTTGGTGCCTGGTATAATTATTATGCCGGTATCCCCGTAGTTACCAATGTATTGAAGTCTCTAAAAGATCCGTCTTTTAAAATCGTAATCAATAAAATAGATTATACCAAACGCATTCAGGCCCATGGTTATCTGTTGCAGGCTTTGCTCTATGGAAATATTGCCTTACTGTACGATAAAGCCTATTTGTTTACAGAAGACAGTGGTAGTGCGGGAGAGTTTGATTATAAGGCCAATACCAAGAATTACAAAGAACTTATTGCCTTCTCTCTCGATAGGATAGATAAAGCTGTTGCATTACTGGAGCAGGATATTGATGAGCCTGATCCGGAAGAAGTCATGCCGGGGGTAGCTTTTGGTAAGGCTGAGCTGATTCAATTTGCAAATTCGATGGGTGCCAGATTACTGGCTTGCTCAGCCAGAACTCCGGCTGAGGCGGCGGCCATTGACTGGACAAGGGTTAAAAATTATGCTTCAAAGGGCTTACAGACTGACTTCAAAGTAGGGTATGATGAAGGCTGGAGAGGAAAGGTGATTAGTAGAGACGACGGCATGAACAGTTTTGCATTGTTTAACATGGACTGGATCAGAGTAAATCAAAAAGTGATCAACATGATGGCCCCAACGGATCCTGCAGCCAAGTTCCCATGGCCTACAGGGGTTCTGGCTTTGGGACCTGTAAAGAATTCACCGGATGCCAGGTTTAATAAATACTTCTCTTACTCGGACATCAATAATTGGTTTGGACAGGGACGCACCGGAAGACCTGGCTACGGATTCTTTATTCTTAGTGAATACAAATACACCAGATATGAGAATGTTGTACAGACCAATTCAGGACAGGTAGATCATTATCTGAGAGTTGAAAACGACACTTATCTGGCAGAAGCAAAAATAAGACTTGGAGAAACCGGCGCAGCAGAACTGATCAACAGATCAAGGGTTACGCTGGGGAATCTGAGCCCGGCTAAGGATTCTGATGCTGACTTATTGGACAAACTTTACTATGAACGCTATGTAGAATCTGATTTGGTTTGGCTGAACCTTGGGTTCTATGACAAGCGTCGCCGCGGCGAATTGCTGCCAGGAAGTGCTTATCAGTTTCCTATTCCTGCTGATGAACTGATCCAACATGGACAGCCCATTTATACTTTTGGTGGTGTTGGGAATGAAATGTAAAACAGTATTCACAAATAAATAGTTCAAAAAATCAATTTTTAAAAGGTAAGTTTATGTATAAGTTCAAGGCCATTTCGATAAAATTCAATCCCATAATGATCCTGTTATTTGCACTGCTGATCTTCAGTGGATGTAAACGTGAGATGGTGAATGAAATCATCTCCGAAACACCTCCTGAATTGTCAGTAATTGTATACAAAGGGGCGGATAAAAATGTAAGGATTAGTGGCGCAAGTGTAAAGCTTTATGCCTCAGAGGCTGATCGGACCAATGATCAGAATTTAATTTTTGGTACCACAACAAATGATTCTGGTGAGGCTGTGTTCTCAAAGGACAACTTTAGAAAAGGGGTACTGTATGTGAAGGTAACTAAAGATGCGGCTACGGTATTGGCGGTAACTCCATATCTGCTTCAAAATGATGGTAAAACATTATTTTGGGTAGCTCAGAATTAATACTTTAACCGCTTCCTGGTCCTGTTTCAAAAGAGATAGGACCAGGAAGTTAATCGTCTACATCCAATAAATCATTCTGATGCCAGTTAAAATTTTAAAATATATCTGCTTATTAGTAGCTATGCTGCCTTTTTTTTCCAGGGCACAGTACCTTTCAAACCTCCGCGCAGACAAAAACACACCAATTTATGGAACTTATGCCGCGCCAATGCAACGGTCTAATTTTGTTTTGGATGAAGCCTATGAGTTCAGGTTTTATTCTGATTCTCTTGGTGCTGATTTTATAACCGATACAGGAGGGGATATTGGATTGGGATTTAAGATGAATAACAAATGGGTGTATAAGGTTGGTGATATGTACAAGGCACCTGTAATTACCAGCAGCTATCCTGATGTGATAAAATACGAGTTTTTTCCCTTTAAAGGTATTCGGGTTGAGGCTTTTTTTGCTGTTCACAGTTCTACAGCAGCATTGCTGAACGTTAAAGTCTACAACCAAACAGAAAGAAAGTCTTCCATTACAGTGATTCCATTTATGAGAAATAGTTACCGTGCTTTCACAGGCGTAAAGGTAAGGGGAGATCAAATCACATTTAATCACCAGGAGTACCCTGATGGTTGGACAGTGGAGCACAAACTTCCTTATACAGATAGTATTCAGAATGTTTTTCTCCTTTCTGAGCGAGCGGATTTCTCAGGAGCTTTCAGCACTGAAGGTGACGAAACGCCCAAAGTTCCTTTTTCTTTCAGTATGGATAAAAAAACGCTATTGCAAGTCAATGGAAGAACCTATTTACCTGGAAAAGTCAGAATCCCTGATGCTGCCAACTCAGTAAGGCTTCAGCTCTTTGTAAACGGAGATTATTCTAGAATGATTACCGAAAACAGCCCCAGCTGGGGGGCTGCTCAGTCTGTGATTGATAATGGTGGTTATTTCAGATTGGAGGCTGCCCAGCTGGATGCTTCCGCAAAACACTATCAACTCGATGCCCAGTATGGAAGCAATATGAGTGGCACGGCTAGTGGATCATTTGATAAAAATGTTGAACGAAGAATGGACATTGATCTGGATAGGGCTAAACTTCCACAAGCAGTTTTAGCTCCCCAAATAAAGGTGCTGTCCGGATATAATGAACTTCGCTGGAAACCTATCAAAGCAGGCCTCCGGTATTCAGTTTACCGCAGAACCTACCCCGAAGCGATTTACCGACGAGTGGGAGAACGATTATCGGCTATTTCCTATACGGACAGGAATGTGAAAAAGGATATGGTCTATGGTTATCTGATCGTTGCAGAGGATAATGGAAAAAGAAGTATTCACTCACCCGAGGTGAATAATCTTCCCAAGACTGTATTCGCTGATTTTGTGCGTCAAGGTATTAAACCTTTGTCTTCAGCAAAATATTCAAAGGTAATTGCCTTCAGCAAGCTGTTGAAAATAGAACAAGGGCAAAGCAGGGAATTGAGGATTGTCCGAGCCGTTTGTGCTCAAAAAGCACCATCACAAAAAATGATTAATGAGGCGAAAGCATTGATGAGTAAAGATTTAAGCGGGTATATAAAAGACAATGAACAGTTGTTTTCAAAAACTCCGGTTCCTCAATTTAGTAATCCTGATCAGACCGCACTTTACTGGAGTGCCAACAATATGATGCGGCAGGTGTTTTATCCTGCTGAGGGGAAATCAAAATACAACTATTATGTCTTTTCAAGAGAGCCAACCTGGGGATGGGGACACGGTGGACAGGTATTTCATGAAAGCATCGCCATGTTGTCCTACGCCTATGTGGATCCGGTAAGTGCCATGAATTCTCAACGCGTTTATTTGCAAAGACAATATCCCAATGGTTATATCAATTACCGCACGGGTGCTTACTTGGATGAAATCATTGAATACAACGGACAGCTGACTTCTTCTGCACCCTGGTATTCCTGGCTAAACTGGGAAGTCTATCAGATTACTAAGGACGAGGACTTTCTTAAGGAAATGTATGGCTCATCCAAGAAGTTCTATGAGTTCTATGTAAGCAACCGGGATAGTGATCACGATGGGTTATGTGAGTGGGGAGGAGAAGCAATACTGGAGTCTGTACGTGACGCACTGGTCGCGGTATGGGATCAGGTAGGATATCCAGCAAATTTTGAAAGCCTGGACCTCAATTGTATGTTGGTGATGGAAGCGAAATCCCTGGAAAACATGGCAAAAAAGCTTGGCCTTAACCAGGAGGCAAAACATTGGAAAGCTGATTATGAAAAAAGAACTGAATTGATCAATAAGACCTTCTGGGATGAAGAAAACGGATTTTACTATAATGTCGATAAAACCACACACCGCTTTACTTATAAAAAGGAGGATGACCTTAAACGTGACGAAATCATAGGATTTCTGCCTTTATGGGCGGGAGTAGCCGATAAGGAAAGAGCCCGCCGACTGGTTAAAAAGCTCACTGATCCTCAGCAGTTCTGGCGCCCGTATGGTGTGCCGTCCTTATCTGCAAAGGACCCTTATTACAATGCCAAGGGCTATTGGAATGGACCGGTCTGGGTAGAATGGGATTACCTCATCATGAGAGGCTTAATGGACTATGGCTATCAAAAAGAAGCAAAGGAACTGGTAAACAGGGTCGCAAAAGGGATGACCGAGGTGCTTAAAAAAGACCACAACCTTTGGGAGTTTTACAGTCCTGATGAAGCCTGGGGCGGATACCACCGAACCTATATATGGGCAGGCATTATTAACCGAATGATGCTGGATACAAATGAATAGGAGATTTTATAAGATCAAGCTCATGAATAGAAGACCTCCAGTGATGACTAGTTGTCTGTTGTTGCTAACCTGTATGTTGTTGTGCCAGTGCTGTGCAGTTAAAATGGTAACGTTTAAATCTCTTCTAGATGAAATGGTCGATCGCGAGGCATTGGCCCGCTATCCCGCTCAGGAATATAAACTTGCCCAGTTTAGCAGTTACGACCGTGCAACGGTAAAATCTGGCGATTCAACCTGGTTTGCCAACTGGGATCGCTCTATGTTCATCCGGGAGGAGCGCAATCAGGGGCGTAAAGAGTATGTGATGTTTGATGCCAAAGGCCCCGGTGCAGTCGTTCGTTTCTGGATGACTTTTGCAGGAGAAAATAGCGGTAAGGGCATCCTGAGGTTCTATTTTGATGGACAGGACAGTCCTGCGATTATGGCGCCTGCACTGGATCTACTGAGTGGAAAAGCACTCATCAACGGAATTCTTGCAAGTTCGGTAAGCGATGTTACCGAATACCATATGCGGGGTCATAATCTTTACCTGCCGATTCCCTATGCTAAAAACTGCAAAATAACCTATGAAAGTGAGGGGGTTTTAGATCCAGGTGCTAAAAAAGGGGGAGAGTCCGTATACTATAATATCAATTACCGTACCTATAAAAACACACCTGTCACTACTTTTTCAATTTCAACTATTAAAGAAAATGCTAAAACGCTTGAATCAGTTCAGCGGAAATTGACTGGCAGGAACCGGGGACTAGATGAACTGAAGTCTGCTGTATTTCCAATTCATGCAACGATCGCTCCGGGAGCATCAGTGGAGGTTCCGGTTAAGGCGGGATCGAATGCCATCAGGGAGATTGAGCTGAAACTATCAGGTGTCAATCCTGAACAGGCACTTCGAAGCACCATTTTAGAATTGAGCTTTGACGGGGAGCAAACAGTCTGGTGCCCGGTAGGGGATTTTTTTGGAACAGGCTACCAACTGCGCTATTCCAACACCTGGTACAGCAAGGTGGATTCTTCGGGCAGATTATCTACGTTCTGGGTGATGCCTTTCGAAAAACAGGTTCGGGTAATCTTGCACAATCTCGGTGGCTCTCCTGTCACCGCTGAAGGGAAAATCAGGACAAGCCCATGGAAATGGGATGCCAATAGTATGCACTTTGGCGCCAGTTGGCATCAGTTCAGCAATTTATTCACGGGGGAAATGAAAAATAATGCAGGTGGTGGTGGCCCGTTTGACATCAATTATGTGGAATTGAAAGGAAAAGGTTTGTATGTAGGAGATGCAATTACGCTCTTCAATACGGTATACGCCTGGTGGGGGGAAGGTGATGAAAAGATCTATGTCGATGGAGAAAAATTTCCGTCCCATATCGGAACCGGAACCGAAGACTATTATGGATATGCCTGGTGCAGGCCGGAAAAGTTCTCCAATCATCCCTTCATTGCCCAACCTGACGGTAGTGGGAATTTTAATCCAGGTTATACTGTGAATATGCGACTAAGGGATCTGGATGCGATACCATTTAATAAGGAGTTGAAATTTGATATGGAAATGTGGCATTGGACACGTGCACATATCAATTTTGCGCCGGTATCATTTCATTATATGCTGCCTGGAGGAAAAACCAATGTGACTGAGGATGTGGGGAATGCTAAAAAACCAGTAGTGCTTAAGCGCTCGGATCTCATTTCGCCTTTGATAGCTGGGGGAAAGATAGAAGCAGAAAACATGGTGCTTCTTGATGCTTCAGGGGGAGAATTTTATTACCAGAATAGTGTCCATAGGGGGTGGAGTGAAAACATGCAGGCCTTCTGGGCGGATGCCAAACCCGGAGATGTGCTCAGACTGTCATTCAATTCAGAAAAAGCAGGAGATTTTAATATCACAGCAGGTTTAACGATGGCTCCGGGATATGGACAGTTCAGCCTTAAAATCAATGCTGAAAACATAGGACGGGTGATAGATACTTACCAGCCAAAGCTTCTTGTCAAAAAGGTGGATTTAGGCAAATTTCATATCAATAGCGGTGAGAATACAATTGAAATAAAGCTGACAGCTGAATCCAAAGACGATCAAAAAAAGGCACTTTTTGGTCTCGATTATTTAACTGTGAACTAGAGGCTAGTAACATAAAATTTGGAGATAAAACAAATAATTAAATGAAAAAAATTGTAATTATGGGGCTTCTGGCCTTCAATACCTTCTTCCATGCTGAGGCTCAGAATTATATGGGTAACCGGTCTCCATTAAAAGCAAAACCTTATATCGAGCTCCCACTTGGAAGCATCAAGCCAAAAGGCTGGCTGTATGAAATGCTGTGCGCTCAGAAGGATGGGGCTACAGGCCAGCTGGATAAATTATATCCCCTGGTGATGGGGCCAAGGAATGGCTGGCTGGGAGGAGACGGTGACCAATGGGAAAGGGGACCTTACTGGATAGATGGATTACTCCCCCTGGCTTACATACTGGATGATAAAGAATTAAAAGCTAAGGTGAAACCCTGGGTGGAATGGGCAATTAAAAGTCAGCAGGCCAATGGTTACTTTGGTCCCGAAACGGACTATAGCCCGGAAAAGGGCTTACAAAGAAACAATTCAAAGGACTGGTGGCCTAAAATGGTCATGCTGAAAATTCTTCAGCAATACTATTCTGCCACGGGAGATAAAAGGGTGATTAACTTAATGAGTAAATATTTTAAATATCAATTGGAAACACTTCCTGGGACACCTTTGGGAAAATGGGCATTCTGGGCTGAGTACCGTTCAGCAGACAACCTGCAGGCGGTATATTGGTTGTATAACATCACAGGAGATCAGTACTTGCTGGACCTTGGGCATCTGTTGCATAAACAGGGATACGACTATGTAGATATGTTTCTCAATCGCGATGACCTTAGCCGGATCAATACCATCCATGGCGTAAATCTTGCCCAGGGGATTAAAGAGCCTGTGATTTATTATCAGCAGGATCCTGATCAGAAATACATCGCGGCGGTTAAAAAAGCGCTGGCGGACATCAGGAAATTCAATGGTCAGCCGCAGGGAATGTATGGTGCTGATGAAGCCCTTCATGGAAACAATCCCACTCAGGGCTCAGAGTTGTGTTCTGCAGTAGAATTGATGTTCTCGTTGGAAAAAATGATGGAAGTAACAGGTGATCTGGACTTCGCCGATCATTTGGAACGTATTGCATTTAATGCCTTGCCCACCCAGGTATCAGACGATTTTATGACCCGTCAGTATTTTCAACAGGCCAATCAGGTAAAGGTTTCCAGGCATGTGCATAATTTCGACATCAACCATGGTGAAACAGATCTGGTTTTTGGTTTGCTGTCAGGATATCCCTGCTGTACTGCAAACATGCATCAGGGATGGCCTAAATTCACTCAGAACCTCTGGTATGCGACTGCTGATAAGGGAGTTGCTGCGCTGGTTTATTCCCCGAGCGCTGTGAAAGTTAAAGTTGGAGAAGGGGCAGAAATAAAAATTGATGAACAGACGAGCTACCCTTTTGAGGAGAAGATTCTTTTCAGGATCACGCTGGACAAAAATACCAAACAAGTAAATTTTCCATTTCACTTGAGGATTCCATCATGGTGTAAAAATGCAACCATAGCTATTAATGGAAAGCCCTGGAAAGACACGATAAAATCAAATGCGATCGAAGTAATCAATCGCAGCTGGAAATCGGGTGACTTAGTTGAGCTACAGCTTCCGATGCAGGTACAGACCAGCACCTGGTATGAAAATGCAATGACAGTGGAGCGTGGCCCCCTTGTCTATGCCCTTAAAGTAGAGGAAAAAAGAGAGAAAAAACAAGTGAAAGATGATCCTGAACGTTATGGCAAGGAGTACGAAGAAATAAGTCCGGTCTCAGATTGGAACTATGGGATTATGGATTTTCCGAAAGAGAAAACCCATGAGATGTTCAGCGTCACTAAAAAAGATTTTAAAGTAAAAAATCCCTGGAGCCTTTCGTCCGCACCAATAGAAATCAGAGTAAAAGGACGGCAATTGCCCAGTTGGACACTATACAATGACATGGCAGGGCCCCAGCCTTATAGCAGAATGATCTATGGCTTTAAAGAAGTGAATGCATTGCCTGATTTAGAATTAACGCTTATTCCTTATGGGTGTACCACCTTAAGAATTTCTGAATTCCCTGTCATCAAGCTTTATCCTTATTGAGGAAGTAATCTGAAAAAACTAGAAATTAATTAAAATGAAAGTAATAAAAAGAATAATTGCCATCTCAGTCTTAGGTGTATTTGTTTGTATAAACAGTCAGGCACAAGAGATCGAAAAAATCACCCTGGCCAATGCCAATCATGAAGTGAAATCTTTCTCCATTGGGAACAAAATGGTTGAGGCCAAAAATGGACTTCCGCTGGTATCTTTTGTCATAAATGGCCAGGAGGCTGAAAGTGGGGATAAGCGGATTGAAGTTAGTTTCGTGCAGGAGCCTGGTTTTAAACCCGGATATAAAGGGATGATTACATTTATAAATCGTTCCACAGATACGCTTAAACTGTCTAATGTCGTTCCGTTCGGTACCAAGGACCAATCGGTTTACATCACAGGAAAAGGCAACCATGAGCTTTCCAGAACCCATTTATTCTTGCCTGGAAAAAACCCTGTAAATATCATTGTACCAGACAATGCATGGGAACTTGGGTATTCCGGTTTTAAACTTAATGATGTCTTATCCGTATGCGCACTGGTACGCCGCGACAATAAAAGCCTGGACAAAGCCACACGCAGGCGCTTTGAAACTGTTATTGCCCCTGGGGGTTCAGTGAAATACAATTTTTACGCTGACCTGTACGCTGGAGACTGGCAACTGGGACTAAGGAAAATATTTCAGGAGCGCTATCTTTATGATGTGTCGGGCTTTGATGATTCACTTTTTCAGCGAAAAGATCTGGAATGGATTCGCCATACCTACGTGATGCACCTGATGATGGCCTGGGATAAGTTCTATTATGACAATACAGATCAGCAATTTCACCTGGATGAATTCCTTAAGCGTGGAAAAAAACTCTATGGCGGGGATGATGCGGTCGCTTTATGGCCAACCTGGCCTACCTTAGGCGTCGATCAAAGGAATCAATTTGACATGTTCCGTGACCTGCCTGGGGGATTACCCCAAATCAGAAAGATGTCTGAGCTTTCAAGAAGTATGGGAGCAGCTTTCTTTATTTGTTACAATCCCTGGGATGAAAGTTCAAGAACTGAAGGACATATGACCGGATTGGCAGACATCATCAAAAACACCGGTGCTGATGGTGTGGTTTTGGACACCAAAGGTTCCTCCAGTAAAGAATTGCAGGAATCTGCAGATGGGGTCAGAAAGGGTGTGATCATGTACAGTGAGGGGATGGCTGTCCCTAAGGACATGCAGGGCATAGTCTCGGGACGTGTACATAATGCATTGTATTATGCTCCTATGTTGAACATGAACAAATTCATCAAACCTGAATTTGCCATTTACCGGGTTGCTGAATTGTTTAAGGAACCGATTAAAAGAGAGTTTGCAACCTCTTTCTTTAATGGTTATGGAACGGAAATCAATATTTTTGCACCAGGTCAGCCAGACTGGGCTGAAACACAATATAAATACCTGGGTAGGACGACACGAATACTGAGGGAAAATACATTAAACTTCACCTCTAAAAATTATACACCACTGATCCCGGTAACAGCGGATAATATTTATGCAAATAAATGGGAATTCGGGGATAAGACAGTTTATACCATTTATAGCCTTTTGCCAGAGGGTTATAAAGGATTACTTTTCGAAGTGAAACCTAACGTTAAAAGGCACTACGTGGATTTATGGCATCATAAAGAATTGAAAGCCGAAAAAAACGGGGATAAGTATTTTGTTGAAGCGGAAACAAACTCCTTCAATAAATCAGATCTGGGAACCAATAATGAGGGAGAAGTGGATTGCATTGCTGACTTTCCCGTATTGTTGAACACTAACCTTGAAAGTGATGTCCTTTCTGTAAGTGCGACCAGCGGGACTACAGTTAAAATTTGGGCAGGCATGCCTGATTATGCAAAAAAACCATTGACACTTCAACCTGGCACCCATCAGGTCAGTCTTTTAAAGAACTTTGGCCGTTTTGAAGGTAAATTTATTATTCAATTATTTGATAAGGACATTCTTCTGGATGAAAATATCGTAGAAATTAAAGCGGGTACACCACGACTTGCCACCACAATTGAAAAGACCAAAAAAGGAGGAAAGGTATCGGGGATGATCAAGATACCAGCCGGAAAATTTCAGTTTAAGCCAAGTAACGGAGATGAGTTCATTTCGTATCCTAAGTACAATGACGGAAAAACATATGAGATGGGATCTTTCCTCATGGATAAATTTCCGGTAACGAATGCAGAATTTAAAATTTTTATGGATAAAAGCGGGTACAAACCGGTTGATGAAGTGAATTTCTTAAAACACTGGATAAATGGGCAAGTTACTAAAGCACAACAAGATCAGCCAGTTGTTTACATTAGTTATGAAGATGCTAAAGCATACGCGGCTTGGGCGGGGAAAAGACTACCCTCAGAACTGGAATGGCAATATGCTGCACAAACACCGGATCTAAGAGCATGGCCCTGGAGCAAGAATACCAAGAATATTCGTAGAGAAGAAGAACCTGTCACCAGCAGCCTCACAGTTTACAGGATTAAAGGAATAGATTCTGCGTATACCAATCTTGGGAATGGAATTCTGGATCCGGTTGGCAGGCATCCTAAAGGTGCGAATCCTTACGGACTACAGGATCTTGTGGGAACGGTATGGCAGCTGACCAATGATATCTATAAAAGCGGATCCTACGATTACATCATGATGAAAGGTGGTTCTTATTACAGCCCCAATTCAAGCTGGTGGTATGTTCAGGGAGGACCAAGAGAATTACATTACCGTCAGTTTCTGCTCAGGGTTTCCCCAGGTTTTGAAAGAAATGGTACTGTTGGCTTCCGTTGCATTAAGGATATATAAATGAGCTGCAGACTAATTATTTTGCTTTTTTTTGCGGTTGTTTTTACTTCAAATGCCCAAAAAATAATCAGCGAGCAGCAAACCAGAATTGGATTTTTATCTGCAGGACTGCCTGCAGATGAACTTTCTGCTGTGAACGGTTTTCTGAGGGGTCAGAAGGGGTTATCACTGACCAATTTAAGTTATGAAAAGGTATTAAATGGTACTTACAAAAAGTCAGGTTTAAGCCATCTATGGATTCACAGGCTAGCAACAACGAGCATCTCAGCGCAAGAAGCTGCTGCAGGAAAGGAGCTGAGGAAATTTGTAGAAAAGGGGGGGCACCTGATCCTTTCCATGGAGGCTGTTAGATTATTGAATAGCTGGGGAATAGAGAAAAGACCTTTCGGCATTAAGACAGATTCCGTCATCGATGAAGGATTTGGAAGACCTCTTGGTTTTCATGCCTTTAAGTCACACCCTTTATTTGCAGGCTTGAATGGAGGTGTCTATTCCTGGAAGGGGAAAAAGGATCATGTAATCAGAAAAATAGGTTTTTTTAATCATGACTTACCTGATGACACATCGGCGAAAGTAATTGGAATTGAATGGACTTATATTACTTTTCATGAACAGAACAAACTCGTATTGGAGTACAGGCTAGGAAAAGGAACGATTATAGCAGTAGGTGCATATTCGTATTTCGCTGCCGATAATTTTAATGTGATGCAATTGCACCAGTTCTATCGCAACCTGCTCAGTTATTCTGGAGGCAGTAGTCAGAAGATTAAACCACATTTTTGGGATTATCAGAAGCAGGAGGTGTTACCCAGCAAAAAGCGTTTTTCCAATGTCAATCGTCTTGGGTCCAGGAAATGGGAATTGCCGGAGCTCAGTATACAGATGAGTAATAAACAGGGTGGAAGTGATTTTGTAAGTCTTGCCGGAAAGCGCATCTTGCTAATGGGGAAACAGCAGGGCGGAATTGACGAAATATGGACGCATCCGTTTATGTCCTTTAAGGAGGTGGAGGCCGGAGTGCTGCTTAAGGGAGCTGATTCGGTATTTTGGTTAAAAAAGTTGACCCCGGTTGTCACGATTTCCCCAGAGTTACTGATCCGTGAATATCACATCAAGGGGACTACCATTAGGGAAATTACTACGGTGGCACCTGATAAACCAGTGGCAGTTGTCCATTATGAGTGGGAGGGAGTAGATCTGGATAAACTTTTATTTAAATACAGTACCAATTTTCGTTACATGTGGCCTTATTCGGCTGAATCTTCTGCTTCGATAAGTTATCAATGGAGTCCGGAAATGAATGCGGCTACAGCTTCAGCGCAACAGGGAGATCTGGGAAGCATAGTTGGATTTAGTTCAAAGCCAAATTTGCATAAAATCGGACAATTTAAAGAGATGGGCTTTAGAAACGGCAGATTAACTGCAGAAAAGACTGATTTGGTCCAGTTGTCCGGGATATTTGCTTTTAATGCCTCTGGAATTAAAGGGGCGATGAGCGCTTACCTAATGGGAACGAATGAAGGATTTGATCATACTGTAAAATTATATCAGCAGGAAGCTCCGGGTTTTGAGGGAATATTCCGAAGGTCTTCAACCTATTTTACAGTACTTCTGAAAAACAAAATGATGGTCACTACTCCGGATACCGTTTTTAACAGCGGGTATAAGTGGGCAATTGCGCGAACAGATCAGTTTTTTCAGGAAACTCCTGGTTTGGGGACCTCACTCATGGCTGGTTTTGGGACTACTGCCCGTGGCTGGAATGGCGCTCAGAAAATCAGCGGAAGGCCGGGCTATGCCTGGTATTTTGGCAGAGATGCACAATGGAGTGGTATGGCAATCAATGCCTATGGAGATTGGGGGAAGGTGAAAAAGGTATTGCAGGTTTTTGCAGATTTTCAGGACCTTAATGGTAAAATCTATCATGAACTTACTTCCAGTGGCGCTGTGCATTACGATGCCTCAGATGCAACACCATTATACGTTGTACTCGCTGCCAATTACCTTAAGTATTCCGGGGATATTGCTTTTGCCAAAAAACTATGGCCTTCGCTAAAAAGGGCAATGGATTTTTGTTATAGTACCGATACAGATAACGATGGCTTAATTGAAATAACGAATGTCGGGCATGGATGGATAGAAGGAGGCCCATTGTTTGGGTCCCATACCGAAATCTACCTGGCAGGGTGCTGGGTCGCTGCATTGGATGCTGCAACGTATTTATCTGAAGCACTCAAAAATACCGGTGCCGCAAAAAAATATCGTAAGGATGCCGGTCATGTGCGCAGGATTATAGATAGCGAATTCTGGAGTAAAGAGGGGCAATATTTTTACAACGGCAAAATGAAAGATGGCTCATTTATGAAAGAACAGACTGTCCTTTCCAGTATCCCGGTTTATTTCAATGCGGTTTCTGATTCATCCAAAGCTGCAAAAACAACCGCTGCTTTTTCTGGAAATGATTATGCCGCGGACTGGGGGCTGAGAATTCTACCCCAAAGTAGTCCTCTTTTTAACCCTGGGGCTTATCATGCAGGAATGGTTTGGCCTTTGTTTACCGGTTTTGCCTCCTTAGCGGAATACAAAACGGGGAATTATGTAAGTGGGTTTACCCATATGATGAATAACTTGCTTCTGTATCGTAACTGGGCGCTGGGAAGTACGGAGGAAACATTAAATGGACTGACTTATAAGCCGGCAGGAATATGTAGTCAACAGGCCTGGTCAGAGACGATGATATTGCAGCCGATTGCCGAAGGAATGCTCGGAATATCCTGCGATGCATTAAGCAATCGTATTGCTTTATCACCCAGGTTTCCATGTCAATGGGATAAAGTCAGTGTTGACAATATTGCTTTTGGGACCCAGCGTTTTAACTTTCTGATGAAAAGAGGCATGACTTCGACGACTTATACTTTCAAATACTTATCGGGGAAAGCGCCATTTAATTTGACTTTTAATCCTTCATTTTTGTCCGGAATATCTATTCAAAAGGTGCTGATTAATGGAAAACCGACGAAATTCCAGGTCAAGTCTGGCTTAGAGAGCACGGAACTGATGTTGCCGGAAATCCCGATTGGAAATGATTGTCGCGTGGAAGTTCTCCATAGCGGGGGGATAGGGGTACTTCCAGTGATTAATGAACCCAAGCCTGGAGATG
>Ga0065714_10002439_pt1 | contig 22682 bp, 23 predicted proteins | sample MisRhiReplicate2_FD_59101 | JGI IMG/M metagenome (GOLD analysis project Ga0065714, IMG submission 59101) | Miscanthus rhizosphere microbial communities from Kellogg Biological Station, MSU, sample Rhizosphere Soil Replicate 2: eDNA_1 v2... | ecosystem: Host-associated > Plants > Roots >...
TGGATCCTGTCCTTACTGCAAACGTTAATTGCAGAGGTTGATGAAAGCTATAATACGTATGAACCGACTAAAGCTACAAGAGCTATTCAGGCATTTGTTGATGAACATTTAAGTAACTGGTATATCCGCTTATCACGCCGTCGCTTCTGGAAAGGTGAAATGACTGCAGATAAAAAAGCAGCTTATGAAACCTTGTACACTTGTTTAATGAGTGTAGCGCAGATGATGTCGCCGGTAGCACCTTTCTTCTCCGACTGGTTGTTCCGCAATTTAACAGCTGATGATAAACTTAACACTTTTGAATCTATACACCTTAGCGCATGGGCTGAGGCAGACGCATCCTTAATAGATACCGAGCTGAATGAAAGAATGCACCTTGCACAGGACATTTCATCAATGGTTTTATCCTTACGGAAGAAAACAGGCATCAATGTTCGTCAGCCTTTAGCTAAAATTCTGATCCCGGTACTTGACAGCAGGTTTGCCGAAAGAGTGGAGCTGGTGAAAGAACTGATCTTATCAGAAACCAATGTTAAGGCGATTGAATACATCACTGATACTGCGGGCTTTATCAAGAAAAAGATTAAACCAAATTTCAAAACACTGGGTCCTAAAGTGGGCAAAGACATGAAAATGGTTGCTGAAGTTGTAAACAACATGAGCCAGGATGAACTGACAAATTTTGAAAATACCGGCAAATTTGCAGTTAGCGGCACGGATTATGTGATTGAGCTGAGCGATGTGGAAATCATTGCGGAAGATATCCCGGGATGGCAGGTTACCAATATGGGCAGTTTAACAGTAGCATTGGATGTTTCGATTACCGAAGCGCTTAAACAAGAAGGTTTATCGCGTGAACTGATCAACAGAATCCAAAACTTAAGGAAAGAACTGAACTACGAGGTAACCGACAGAATTATGGTGACTTTACAAAACCATAACCTGATAGCCGATGCTGTGGCACAAAATAAAACATACATTTGCTCGGAAATCCTGGCGGATAATATTAACTTAACAGAAACTTTAAATAACGGAACCAAAATAGTAATCGACGAAACTGAGCTACAAATTTTGATTGCACAACAATAATTTTATTATGGAAAAAGAAAAAACAAGGTATTCTGACGCTGAATTACAAGAGTTTAAAGAATTGATCCTAGAGAAACTGAGAATGGCCAGAGAGGAATTCCTTGACCTGACCAACTCATTGAGCAGCCCTAACTCCAACGGAACTGAAGATACTTCTGGAACCTATAAAACATTGGAAGATGGTTCAGCAACATTAGAGAAAGAGCAATTGAATCAACTGGCAGCACGTCAGAAGAAATTCATCGAGAATTTAGAAGCGGCATTGGTACGTATTGAAAATAAAACTTATGGTATTTGCAGGGAGACTGGCAAACTGATCCAAAAGGAACGCTTACGCGCAGTACCTCACGCGACTTTAAGTATGGAAGCTAAACTGAAGCAGTCGTAGAATGAAAGGCTATACTAAACCTTTATTAGTTATCTTCTTTGTTTTACTTGCTGATCAGCTTTTAAAAACCTGGATAAAAACCAATATGTACCTTGGTCAGGAATTCAAGATCATTGGCAACTGGTTCATTATTCATTTTACTGAAAATAATGGAATGGCCTTCGGTTTAGAGTTCGGTGGCGAATTTGGTAAACTAGCTTTATCTTTATTCAGAATCGTAGCTGTTGCCGGTATTGGTTATGGCTTGCATTACCTGATCCAAAGAAAATACCACAGAGGACTGATATTAAACGTTGCCCTGATCTTTTCAGGCGCATTGGGAAATATCATCGACTCGGTATTCTATGGTAAAATATATGGTTATGAAACCTTGTTCCACGGTCGTGTAGTAGACATGTTCTATTTCCCGATTCTTCAAGGCGTATTCCCTAACTGGGTACCAATATGGGGTGGTGAAGATTTTATCTTCTTCAGGCCCGTATTTAACATCGCCGATGCGGCTATATCTGTTGGTGTAGTGCTAATCCTGGTCTTCCAGAAATCTTACTTTAAAGAAGATGTGGTTGAAGAGATTAGCCCTAATAATGAGATGGCTGAAGATTAAATGAAGATATTTGAAATATAATTATGGAATTGATAAACGAATTTCATCTATATATCAAATACACAAATAAAGAATCACATTTATGAAGAAGTTATTAAGTCTTGCCATTGTTGCCCTTTTTAGTTTAAGCGCTATGGCCCAACAAGTAGATTTACGTAAGAAGATCAATGTTAGCGGATCTGCAGAAGCTGAAGTTATGCCTGATATCATTTATATCAGCATCTCATTAAAAGAATACCTGAAAGATGGCAACAGCAAGAAAAAAGTAGAAATCACTACCTTAGAAAACGAACTGTTTAAAGCAGTACAAAACGCAGGAATTGCAAAGGAGAATTTATCAATCACTAACTTATCCAGCTATACTGCAATAGCCCAGAAAAAGAAAAATCCGGATTACCTGGCCAGCAAACAATATCGCTTAAAAGTAACCGATTTAAATAAATGGAATGCAATAATTGATGAGGTAGATGCAAAAGGTATCGCTTATACCAATATTGAGAGCTACGACTATTCGAAAATTGAGAGCTTAAAAAAAGAGCTTAAAATTAAAGCGATGCAAGCTGCCAAAGCTAAAGCCACTTACCTGGTAGAAGCCATTGGTGATAAATTAGGTAGCGCATTGGATATTCAGGAAGTTAACAACGAAGCTTTTCCTCAACCGATGTACCGTTCAAATGTGATGATGATGAAAGCAGAAGCCAGCGATTCGGCACCTGCAGCAGAGATTGATTTTAAAAAGATAAAATTAAACTACATCATGAATGTAGTATTTGAGATCAAATAATTTCAATTCTGACCGATACTGTATACAGTTTTCATAAAATACACTCAAAAAAACCTATCAAATAACTTTGGTAGGTTTTTTGTTATTTAGTATCTGACAAGCCTTATGGGCAATTAAATAACTAAATCAGAAACATATGAAAAAATTAGTTTACACGTTAATATTAATCTTTACACTGGCCACTAGTGTCAGTACGGTTTCTGCCGCTGAAGCAGCCAAAAACAATAAAGCAAAGACAGAAATAACTGCCGAGCAAAAGGCCCAGCTTGCGAGAATTCAAAACCGCGTTGAAGAGATTAGAAGTATGGATAAATCAGATTTATCCAGAGTCGAGAAAAAAGCACTTCGTAAAGAACTTAGAGAATTAAAATCACAAGCCAATGCAATCGGTTCAGGTGGTGTTTACCTTTCAGTTGGTGCAATTATTATCATCATTTTATTACTGATACTTATTTTATAATAAAAGCCCTAACATCTACCTGTTAGAAACAAAAAAAGCTTCCCTAAGGAAGCTTTTTTTATATAATGAAAGATTTAATCTATGTATTCGAAGCCGGTATATTTTACCAATGCTTCAGGAATCTTAATTCCTTTATCAGTTTGATTGTTCTCTAAAATCGCAGCTACGATACGTGGCAGTGCCAGGGCACTTCCATTTAAAGTATGTGCCAACTGCGTTTTACCAGTCGCGCCTTTAAATCTTAGTTTCAACCTGTTACTTTGATAAGTTTCAAAGTTTGATACTGAAGATACCTCTAACCAACGTTGTTGTGCAGCACTCCAAACTTCCATATCGTAAGTCATCGCAGCTGTAAAACCCATATCTCCAGCGCATAAACGAAGCACCCTGTAATGTAAACCAAGCTTTTGCAATAAGCTTTGAACATAAGCGCTCATATCTTCAAGCACCTGGTAGGACTGGTCCGGATGAACGATCTGAACAATCTCTACCTTATCAAATTGGTGTAGCCTGTTTAATCCACGAACATGGGCACCATAAGAACCAGCCTCGCGACGGAAACATGGGGTATAGCCTGTATTTTTAACCGGCAATTCCTCTTCCTTTAAAATCACGTCTCTATAAAGATTCGTTACCGGAACTTCTGCTGTAGGGATAAGATATAAGTTATCAACCCCAACATGATACATTTGTCCTTCTTTATCAGGCAACTGTCCTGTTCCAAAGCCAGAAGCTTCGTTTACCAGGTGTGGCACCTGCATCTCACGATAACCGGCATCAGTTGAATGATCTAAAAAGAAATTGATCAATGCACGCTGTAACCGTGCGCCCTTACCTTTATACACTGGAAACCCTGCACCGGCAATTTTTGTTCCCAGTTCAAAGTCAATGATATCATATTTTGAAGTTAACTCCCAATGTGGTAAAGCTGCCTCTCCCATTACTGCTGGTTCACCATGCGTATAAACGATTTCGTTTTCTTCGGCAGTACTACCCGCCTTTACCAAATGGTGTGGCAGGTTAGGCAATTGCACAATCAGATTATGCAAAGCAGCTTCGGCAGCAGCCAAATCATCCGATAAACCTTTAATTTTTTCTTTATTGTTTGTAGTCTCAGCTTTTAACGCATCAGCTTCATCCTTTTTTCCGTTACGCATCAACTCACCAATCTGTTTTGCACTCGAATTTGCAATAGCGGAGAGATTATCTAACGAAGTTTGTAATTGTCTTCTTTCTTCGTCGGTTTTAATAATTTCATCAACCAATTCTGGTTGCTTAAAGTTCCTCAAGCCTAAGCCTTCTAAAACTTTCTCTCTATTTTCACGGATATAGTTAACTTGCAACATTATTTATTTTTTTAAACAAAGATAAGAACTTAACCCACATTTTGCTATGGTGAATGGGGTTAAACAAATCTGAACACAATAATATGGAAGGTAAACTTTTTCTTGTTCCTACACCGATTGGTAATCTGGAGGATATGACCTTTAGGGCGATACGGATTTTAAAAGAAGCCGATGTGATCCTGGCCGAGGATACACGAACCAGCGCTCCTTTATTAAAACATTTTGGAATAGATAAAAAAGCCTACTCCCACCATCAGCATAANGAACATCAGGCCACGACCGAAATTATACGCTTCCTNAAAGAAGGNAAAAATGTAGCNCTGATCTCTGATGCAGGNACACCTGCAATATCAGATCCGGGCTTCTTTTTAGTACGGGAAACGCTAAAAAACGACCTGCAAGTGGAATGTTTACCTGGGGCTACCGCATTTGTACCCGCCCTGGTTAACTCCGGACTCCCATCTGATTCCTTTGTTTTTGAAGGCTTTTTACCGGTAAAAAAAGGCCGGCAAACACGTTTTAAGAAACTAGCCGATGAGGAGCGTACAATGATTTTTTATGAAAGTCCCCATCGCTTATTGAAAACATTGGAGGAGTTTGCGCAATATATGGGCGAAGACCGCCAGGCTTCGGTAAGCCGTGAGCTGACCAAAATGTACGAAGAGACCGTAAGAGGTACATTAACCGAAATTAAATCACATTTTGAAAACAATATATTAAAGGGAGAGTTCGTAATTTGTGTTGCCGGTCGCGAAGAGGTAAAAAAGAAGGAGAAATATAAAGCCGATAAGGATTAATTAGGTTCAATTTTTGATACTTCAAAATAAAAAGAAATACAATGATATTAATAGATAGATTTTTAAGTGACGAACAGGACCCGAAAGCTGTTGAAAAAGTATTGGGTAAACTGAACGATATGTTAAGTACCAATGAGGAGTTAATTTATATGGCGGTACAGAAAAAACCTGCCGTAAATTTACTTCCTGATTGCATTGCTGTAAGTAACAGGCGTATTTTCTATTGCGAGCCCGGCAACTTTGGCATCACCATGAACTTCAAGGATATCTCCTGGAAAAGCATCAAAGAGGTCTCTTTTAAAGAGGAAATATTTGGTTCGAAGTTCATTTGCGTACCCCTACATGGCGAAAACATCATCACCGAATACATTCCTAAAGTACAGGCCCGTAAATTATATCAGGCAGCTTACGAGCAATTAGAGAGCTTTAAGGAACAACAAAGACAAACAGAATTGGAAGAAAGACGCTCAGCAACTTCACCGGTTACGGTTAATGCTGTCGCAGCCGAACCAGCTGAAGAGCCTGTTGCCTTATTTACCCCTCCTGTTGCTACACCTGCTGCTATTGAGGAAGTTGAAGACGAAACAACTTTAAAACTGAGAAAGCTGAAAAGCTTATACGATAAACATTTGATTACCCAGGAAGAATACGAAGCAAAAAAAGCCGATATTTTAGACAGCTTATAAGCAACAATTAATGAATCTTAAGCAGACTGCCCCACTGGCCTTGTTCAGCGCATTTTTAATGTGGCTGGCCTGGCCACCAATCCCATATACCACACCTTTATTATTAGTTGGTTTAGTTCCTCTACTTATTGCGTTAGACAAGCTTATTGCAGAAAAAGGAGCACTCAAAACCGGCAAAAAAGTCTTCCTCACTGCCGGAATTACCTTTCTGGTTTGGAACACTGCATCAATTTACTGGGTTTATAATGCGATCAGCGCTGTAAACAACCCCGTTGTAGCAGCATTTGTATCCCTGATTCCTTTTGGCCTCGGGGCTTTATTGATGACTTTTGCCTTCTGGCTCTATTACCGCTTACAAAAGGTTGTCACTAAAAAACTTGCTTACGCAGGATTGATTTCCTTCTACGTAGCCATGGAATACCTGCACCAGACCTGGGATCTGTCCTTTCCATGGATGACTTTAGGGAATGGTTTATCGGGCATGCATCAACTCGCTCAATGGTATGAATATACGGGTGTTTATGGTGGATCAGTATGGATATTGCTTAGTAATATTTTAGCGTTTGAAGCTTATAAAAGCTTTAAATCAGGTGCAATAGGCTACGCCAAAATCAGACCTGCATTAATCTGGAGCTTATTTATTATACTACCCATTGCTATATCACTTACAAAATACAATCAGTATAAGGAAAAAGTACTGCCCATAAATGTAGTCACGGTACAACCCAATATCGACCCATATAAGAAATTCGGAGGCCTGTCTTCTGCGGAACAAATGCAAACACTCATCCGCCTTTCTGATTCGGTAGCACAACCCAACACAGAATACTTCATCTGGCCCGAAACAGCAATTCCTACAGGTGTAGATGAAGACCGTATACGTAGCAGTGCTGATTTCATAACCGCTCAGCAATTTCTTGAGAAATATAAAAACGGAACATTGGTTACCGGCCTTGAAAGTGTAAAATTGTATCAGGACAAACAAACGTTATCCGCCAGAAAGTACGATAACAGCACTTACATTGATGTTTTTAATGCCGCAGTGCAGATAGAGAACTCAGCAAACGTGCAGTTTTACCACAAATCAAAACTGGTTCCCGGAGTAGAAAAGATGCCATTCCCGACAGTACTGTCAGTCTTAGCGCCTGTTTTTGAAGGTTTCGGAGGTACAGTAGGTGGTTATGGGTGGCAAAAAGAGCCAGGCGTATTTTTCGCCTATAGCGGTACTGGCGTAGCTCCCGTAATTTGTTACGAATCTATATGGGGTGAATGGATTGCCCAATCTGTTAAGAATGGCGCTCAGTTCATCGCTGTGATCACCAATGATGGCTGGTGGGGGAACACCTCCGGCAAAGACCAGCACCTGTTATACGCCAAATTACGTGCGATTGAAACCCGTCGTTATGTGGTACGTTCAGCAAATACAGGTATCTCCTGTTTCATCAACCAAAAGGGTGATGTGATTAAACAAGCGGATTGGTGGACAAGAACTGCTTTAAAAGCAGATATAAACTTAAACGATGAGCTGACAATCTATGTAAAAACAGGCGACATCATCGCTAAGTTTTTATGTATAACAGCCTTCCTCCTTGCTTTAATTATCCCCTACAGGAAATGGATTAAAAAGAACGCTTAAAAGCGCTCAAGAATTTCTAAGAAAGATACTTACCTACTATTGGCATTCTTCTGCCCATACCAAAAGCTTTTGGCGATACACGTAAGATTGGTGGGGTTTGGTAACGTTTAAACTCGGCATTGTTTACCAGTTTAATGATCCGCCTAACCAAAGCCTCATCAAAACCTTGCGCAATAATGGCCGATGAGCTTTGTTTTAACTCAATATACTGGTACAATATGCTGTCAAGCACATCATAATCAGGCAATGAATCAGAATCCTTCTGTCCAGGTCTCAACTCGGCAGAAGGTGGTTTAACAATAGAATTCTCAGGAATCACTATACCATCCTTATTGATATAATGAGCCAACTGGTAAACCTGGTTTTTATATACATCTCCAATTACACCGATAGCACCACACATATCACCATATAAGGTACCATAACCTACAGCACACTCGCTTTTATTAGAAGTATTCAATAAGATGTATCCGAATTTATTAGACATCGCCATCACGATAATTCCACGGCAGCGTGCCTGTATATTTTCTTCTGTGAGGTTGAAAGGTAAATCTCTAAAGGCAGGTGCCATCATGCTATCGAATGCATCAGCGGCCTCCTTTATAGGAATAATCTCATGCTTACAACCAATGTTGTTTACCAGATCCAGCGCATCCTGGATCGAATGATCTGAAGAATATTTAGAAGGCATCAAAACAGCCATCACATTTTCAGGGCCTAAAGCGCGACAAGCAAGGGCGCACACGATAGCCGAATCAATCCCCCCTGAGAGGCCCAATACCGCTTTACTAAACCCTGATTTGGTAAAATAATCTTTAATCCCCAATACCAGTGCTTCGTAAATCTGCTCTACATCCGGAACCGCCTGATGCTGAATAGGCGCATGACCTTTAATGCTATTGCCTTCAAATTCGTAAATGCGCAGGTCTTCTTTAAAATACGGCATCTCGTCGATCAGGTTTCCTTTGGCATCAAATGCCAGCGAGCCGCCATCAAAAACAATCTCGGTTTGTGCACCAACCTGGTTCACATATAATAAGGGTAGATTGTATTGTTTCGCATTATTAGAAAGCACCGCAACACGTTCATCATCGTGCAGGTAAGAGAATGGCGATGCTGCAATATTGATCATCAGATCAGGTTGCTCTTTCGCCAATTCATCCATTGGTGAGGATACATATAGTGGGTTATTGTTGATATTCCACAGATCTTCGCAAATGGTAACGGCAATCTTAGCACCTTTAAAATCTACACAGGCAAATTCCCTGGCAGGCTCAAAATAACGGTATTCATCAAACACATCGTAATTAGGCAACAACGCCTTCTTAATAACCTGCTTTACAGTCCCGTCTGCAATAAAATAAGCAGCATTATATAAATCTTTACCGGCAAGCACCTCATTTTTAACCGGCAAACCAACAATACAGGCAATGTCTTTACAATGCGTTGCAATTTGCTGAGCCGCCTTTTCGCAAAGGTCAATGAACTCCTCAAACTCCAGAAAATCGCGTGGCGGATACCCACATATCGCAAGTTCAGCAAACACAACCAGATCTGCACCTTTGGTTTTGGCCAGTTCAATGTGCTCGATGATTTTATTCGTGTTGTATTCGAAATTACCAATATGATAGTTGAGCTGTGCTAATGCGATGTTCATCTGTATATAATTTGATTTTTAAGGATTATGAAGCTTTAAAAGAAAACGCCGAAATTAATGCCAAGATAATGATTACGTACATTAGAATTCTTATTCTTCGTAATATCGGTAAAGCCATTGTTATAAGTTAAACCACCAAAAATGCTGGTATTCCCTGCAATGTCAAACTCACCACCCGCTCCTAATATTAAACCAGCTCTGTAAAACGTAACGCCAGCATCTGCATCAATGATATCCGGGCGGCCACTCGACTTGGTGTCCAGTTTATCTCCCAATTTAAAATCGTTAGACAGACCAAACTGACCATACCAGCGTACATCACCTATCTTAGTTGTTTTAAGTTTAACAGTCACCGGAATTTCGAGGTATTGAAGTTTGTACTTATACTCGTTAGTCCCTTGTACTGGTACGGCGCCTGCCCCATTTTCCGTAAAAGCCTCTGTACTTCTTCCGTTGATCGTAGTGATGGTAAGTCCTGTGGCAAAACTGTAGTTTTCAGCAAAATTGAAGTCACCCAGCAATCCGTAAGAAAAGCCCAGTGAAACACCATTGCTTTTACCAACTTTCGGTTTTACCCAACCAATAGTGGGGTGTGCAGTAAGACCTAACCTAAAAGTATAATCAGGTATGGTGGGCATAGAGGGCATCTGAGCAAAAAGATTGGCTGTTAAAAAGAATAACAGAAAGCTTATAAAAGTTTTTTTCATCAGTATCTAATTTTGTTTTTCATCGGTAATGAAGCTATAATGAGCATACACAATATTTTTTGTGATTGTTTGCTCATTATGGTTTCATTATATCTATATCTTTGTTTCTAATGAACTATAACGTAAAATTCAGCCAAAGCTATTTATTTTTTCTGTTTATATTAACTTTTCTTTCCTGCAAGCAAGGGACCAAACCTGATGTAAGCAACATAAAACTGGATATAAAAATTGAACGTTTTGACCAGGAGCTGTATAACAGTAAATCCAAAGACCTTAAACAAACGGATGTCCTGCTTCAAAAAAAATATGGTGCATTTTACGACGATTATGTACATCGCATGGTGGGCAACTATAGTTACAGCAATGAGGAAATATTAGCTACCTTATTTAAAGATCAGGCTTTCTATGACCTGAACAAGGAGGTGGATAGTGTTTTCCCTAACCTCGCTCCTGTCGAAAAAGACCTGACCCAAACTTTTAAATACATCAGACATTATTACCCGAAAGCCAGGATTCCTCAGTTTATTGCTTTTATGTCGGGATTTGCCGTACAAACGCCTATCGGCGATCAGTATATGGGCATCGGCTTAGACATGTTTTTAGGGAAAAACAGTCAATTTTACCGGGCAATTGTCGAAAGCGTTCCGCTTTATTTGTCACGACGTTTTACCCCGGAATATATCGTACCGAGGGTTACCGAAACTTATGCCCGGGAAGAGCTTTTTGCAGAGCGAGATGAAGACAGAACCCTATTGGCCAAAATGGTACACAACGGAAAGATACTATACTTTATGGACCAGGTTTTGGCCGACGAAGTGCCCGACTCTGTTAAAATTGGCTATACGTCAAAACAGCTCGACTGGTGTAAAACATTTGAAGGGGATATCTGGGCCTACTACCTGCAGGGTAATCTCTTATTCGAAACAGACTATCAGAAGATACAAGTACTTTTAAGTGAAGGTCCATTTACGCCCGGACTGGGAGAAAGAAATGAATCAGCCCCAAAATTAGGTGTGTGGTCGGGCTGGCAAATCGTAAGAAAATACATGCAGGAAAATAAGGACGTCACTTTACAGCAGTTAATGGCCGAAAAGGATGCTCAAAAAATACTACAGGCTTCTAAGTACAAACCAAAGTAAGGGGAACCAGTTCCTCTCCTACCAGCACAGGTATCGCCTCACAAATATCCAGCTGTAAGCAGAACTTCACATCTTCTTCAATGTTCAGTTCGGCCAGGCGATGGCTGTGAGATGATTTATGCAGGTAACTCCTCAGGTCATCTTTAGCCAGCAGATAGATATCTTCGGCAGCAACACATGAATCATCAAAATGCGTAAAATCTTTGCGGAGTTCGTTTACAACCGCACCGGCAAACAGGGTGTCTTCCAGATTAAATTTATCTTTCCATCCGGCACAGAGCAATAAAACATCACGTTTCTGTACCCTAAGCCAGTTGCAAAGGGCCTTTAAATTCAGGAATGAACCGATAACAACCTGAGCAGCCTGAGCATTAGCCATGTGCAATGCTTTGGTTCCGTTTGTAGTCGTTAATACGATTGTCCTTCCCTTTACCTTCTCGCTGCTATAGGAAAATGGAGAGTTGCCAAAATCATAGCCTTCAACAACCTCTCCATTTCGCTCTGCTGCGAGCAAAAACCCTTTATCTGCATAGTTCAAACAATCTTCTACCTGAGCAACAGGAATGATCGCATTTGCCCCATTATCAATGCCATACACCATAGACGATGTTGCCCTTAAAATGTCGATAACTACAACAACACTGTCTTTAGTATCGTACAGATTTAATAATGCGGGCGTTAAACAAACTTCGATGCTTTTTTGATGATGCATTGGTAGTCGATTGGTAATTTACAGAAGGGTTTAAAATACGATTATTTATAAAAAGGGAACTTAACTACTTTAGCCCTGATTTTATTGTTACGGATATTGATGAAGATTTCGGTTCCTTCTTTGGCCAACGCTTTATCAATGTATCCCATACCAATTGCTTTTTGCAATGATGGAGATTGCGTACCAGAAGTAACTTTACCAATCACATTTCCTTCAGCATCTACGATTTCATAATCATGACGCGGAATACCTCTGTCAATCATTTCAAATCCGATCAGCTTGCGCGCTACACCAGCTTCCTTTTCAGCCAATAAGGCTTCAGAATTGGTAAACACTTTAGAAAATTTAGTAATCCAGCCTAATCCTGCTGAAATAGGAGAAGTCGTATCGTCAATGTCATTTCCATATAAACAGAAACCCATTTCCAAACGCAGGGTATCTCTAGCACCTAAACCAATTGGCTTAATGTTAAAAGGTTTACCAGCTTCAAAAATAGCATCCCAGATTGCATCAGCATGCTCATTGTCGAAATAAATTTCAAAACCACCTGCACCGGTATATCCTGTTGCGGAGATCACTACATTATCAATACCAGCAAATGTGCCTTTTACAAAATTGTAATATTCCATCGAAGCCAGATCAACTTCAGTTAAGCTCTGTAATGCTTCTGCTGCTTTAGGCCCCTGAATAGCTAACAAAGAAGTTTTGTCAGATATATTGTGCATTTCTACACCTTTAGTATTGTATTTCTGGATCCAGTTCCAGTCTTTCTCTATGTTCGAAGCATTAACTACCAACATATAAGTTAACTCATCGATGCGGTAAACCAATAAATCATCCACGATACCACCATCTTCATTTGGCAGACATGAGTATTGTATTTTACCATCATATAATTTTGATGCGTCATTGCTGGTTACACGTTGGATTAAATCCAAAGCATTTTCACCTTTTAAGATGAACTCACCCATATGGCTAACATCAAAAACGCCCACGCTTGTCCTTACTGCAGCGTGCTCTGCGTTTATGCCTTCGTATTGTACGGGCATGTTGTATCCTGCGAAAGGAACCATTTTGGCGCCCAATGAAATGTGTTTATCGGTTAGTGCGGTATTCTTCATACGGTTTAATATTCTATAAAACGTGGCAAAGGTATATAAATTTAGGCACTAATTAATTTTTGATAGACTTTCAACATTCTTTCTGAAATGACATTGATATCGTGGTCTCTTTCTGCCGTTTTCCGGGCATTCCGCCCTATTTCGAGCCACTTTTTGGGGTTAGTGATGCATTGCAAAATTGACCTGTAAAATTCATCAGCAGTATTCGCAATTAATATATCCTTACCATGCTGACATTTGATACCTTCGGCAGCCATACTGGTCGCAATAATACACTTGCTCATGGCCATGCCTTCAATAATCTTAACCCGCATTCCACTGCCGGATAATAATGGAACAATCATGATAGATTTAGAATTTATAAACTCCACAGCATCAAACACCTCGCCTTCGACAACCACATTTTCCGAATCGTATTCAAAAAACTCACGCGGCATATTCTTTCCGGCAATGTAAAAGCGAAGTTCACTGTTTAATTTCTCTATATCCGGCCATATTTCATCCAGAAACCATTCTAGCCCTTCTTTATTCGGCAACCAGTCCATGGCACCAAGGTGAAACAATGTGGGAAAACTGGTCTTCGCCGGATCGGTAATGTATTTTTCAAAATCGAGTGCTACAGGGAAAACCTCCATAGCCGTTTCGCAACCCAACCTTAAAATGCTTTGCCTATCGGGTTCACTGATGGCAAAAACCTGGTCAAAACGGTTGATCTGTTCCGTTTCATAATGCTTTAAACGCCTCGCTAAAAACTCTAAATATGTTCTTCTAGGGGTAAAGCGCTCACGCAAGGCTAAACGCTCCCATACGTCATATTCAATATTATGCGCCCGATAAATCACTTTCGCATTACTATTGGCCTTCACAATATCCAGATAGGGCACAACAAAAAGCCCTTCGAACTGTATGATGTCAAATTCACTTTCTTTTAAAATATCCTCGAGCAAACGTCCCGCATCCTCATCAAAATACCTGGAAACATTATAGGATTGATTGGAGAAAACGTTGAGCAATGCACCCCATACATTCACGTCAGTATCGAGGTTGAAAGAATGAAATTTTATGCTATCAAAAACAGGGTCATAAATATCATCTACATCAACACTGTACTTTCTTGGATTGATGCTGAACAAAGTAATATCTAACCCAAGCTTTAGCAGACCTTTGATAGTATTATAAACCACTATCGGATAGCCGCTATTGGGTGGAAACGGAACTCTGTTTGTCAGGATCAGTGTTTTCACAATTACGTGAAAATACTAATTATCCTTCGATTTCGGAAAATAGATTAAGCTGAGGATCGCTTATATTAAAAGTTTTACGGTGATATGGCGATAAACCATATTCAACTGCTGCTGATCGGTGAACAACAGTAGGATATCCTTTATTCTGTTGCCATTGATAATGGGGATATTCCATCGCTATTCGCTCCATAAATTCATCCCTATGTGTTTTGGCCAGAATGGAAGCAGCAGCAATATTTAAATATTTACCGTCCCCCTTAACAATACAGGCATGTGGAATACCTGTATACTTTTTAAATCGATTTCCATCAATACTCAGGTACTGCGGTTTTACCTTTAGTTTTTCAATTGCCCGATGCATGGCTAGAAATGAAGCATTTAGGATATTGATCTTATCAATTTCGATGTTATCAACGTCAGCAACCGCCCAGGCAATGGCCTCCTTCTCAATGACCACCCTCAGTTCTTTTCGCTGCTCATGATTCAGCTGCTTTGAGTCGGTGAGTATCCCAGCTTCAAAATCAAGAGGTAAAATTACGGCAGCGGCAAACACCGGACCTGCCAAACAACCTCTACCCGCCTCATCACATCCGGCTTCTATTAGTTCTTGCTGATAACAGTTTAATAACATATTTGCAAAGTTAATAAATTAGAGAGCTACACCGATACATTCTGTGATTTAACATCAAAAGCATCGCGCAAACCAATAGCCAGCAAATTAAATGCATATACGGTCAGCATAATCGCCAATCCTGGGAAAAGGGCCAGATAAGCGGCATCCATGATAATATACCCATAATGTTCCTTAATCATGCTTCCCCAGCTTGGCATTGGTGGCTGTGCCCCAAAACCTAAAAAGCTCAATCCCGTTTCGAGCAATATGGCAGAAGCGAAATTGGCTGATGCCACTACCAAAATTGGTCCGGCGATATTGGGCAGGATGTGTCTGATGATGGTTCTTGACGTAGAAAATCCCAGCGCCTTTGAGGCCTCTACAAATTCAACTTCCTTTAGGGCCATAACCTGCCCGCGAACCAAACGGGCTACATCAACCCATGTAGATAAGCCTACTGCAATAAATATCTGCCAGAACCCTTTGCCCAGGGCAAAAGAGATCGCAATAACCAGTAATAAAGAAGGCAATGACCAGATCACATTCATGAACCAGCTGATGGCCGCATCGGTTTTCCCGCCAAAATATCCGGCTAGAGCGCCCAGACAAACGCCGATGAACAAGGAAATCAGCACGGCCATAAGGCCTACAGATAAGGATACGCGGATCCCTATGATCAACCGGCTCAATAAATCACGACCGTAGGTATCAGTTCCCAGCCAGAAGGTCTGGCCATACTGCTGATCAGACGATATTAAGGGATATACCGACTCTTCAGCCTGCTCATCATCACCAATGTATTCCCTTACATAAACCTTATTTCCTTCCACACGATATGAAGTGATAGGAATACTTTTAAAATCAGCCTCCTGGCCAAAAAGCATACGCTCCAGAAAATTTACCTTTTTAATGTTATCCTTCCTGCTGATGATTAGAAAATCAAAAGACCTCCCTGGCTTCTTATTGCTCAGCTGCAGATGCATGGTATTGGCATTAGGTGTTTGATCGGGCGTAATCAGATAACCCAGAATCCCCAGGAGACTCATTAGTAAAATGAACAGCAGTCCCCCGAAAGCCATTTTATTTTTCTTAAAACGCTTCCAAATCTTGCTTGAAGGACTGTCGTGTTGCTCCATTATTTTACCATTCTGTCTTTCCAGTTATACTTCCCACTATTCCCTGCGATCCCAATGTATACGATATACAAGATATGCATCACATTTAAAACCGGCAACATCACCAGCAGATTCTTTCTTTTGGCAAATGAAGTTACATCGTACAAAAAGGCAAATTCTACGATCATTTTAATCAGCAACTGAACCAGTGCCAGTTTAAAATAAAAACCAATAAACAAACCCAGACCAACATTTACCAGGATACTCAGGTTAAACAACCATACGCATACACCCAATACAATAATCGATTTATTCTTATACCTGGTACTTTTAGAAGCCCAGCGTTTACGTTGCTGGATGAATTCCTTTAAGGTAGCTTTTGGATGGGTATAAACCACTGCATCCTCATTCTTTAAGAAACCGATATTTCCTTCATATCGCGCCGCCATTTTATGCAGCAGCAGTTCATCATCACCCGAGGCCAGATCATCAATCCCTTTAAAGCCACCTACCTCGTAAAAAGCCTCACGTTCGTAAGCCAGGTTAGCCCCATTACAAGTAGACGGTTTTTTATTACCTATCGTTGAAGCACCAAGACCAATTAAGTATAAAAACTCCAGCGTTTGTGCCCGCTCAAAAAAACTCTTTTCTTCAAAATAACTAACCGGAGAAGAGATCATTTTATATTTTTTCTCTTCATAAAAGCTTACAATGGTTTTAAGCCAGTCGGGCCCCATCCTGCAATCTGCATCTGTGGTGATGATCAAAGATCCACCAGCCCCGGCTATTGCAGTTTGTATGGCCTTTTTCTTATATGAATTAAGTGTCCTGTCCTCATTTAACCTGATCAGCCTTACCCCACCTGACGAATAGGAACCAATAATTTCCGCAGTCTGATCGGTAGAGTGGTCGTCGATAAAGATGATTTCCGTTAACTGCTTGTCGTAATTTTGAGCCAGCAGGTCTTCTATGGTTTTAGAGATATTTTCTGCCTCATTACGTGCCGCAACAAGGATTGATACTTTAGTAGTTAACACCGCATCTTTCGGTTTAAAAAACACCAGTTTATGCCAGCCTCTGATAAAGCCGATCACAACCACTACATACAATACCGTTAAAAAAGATGAGGTATAACTAATTACGCTGAGTACTTCCAAAAAAATTAAGTTTAAACACAAAATAAGAGCCTAATATAGCAGGAATTATAATATTTATGAGCCATATACTTGCTGTACATGCTATAACGGCTACATCATGACTGGTTACAAAACTAAAAAAATAAGATGCAGTTACACTCCTTACCCCAATATCGAAGAGATCGAGAGAAGGTAAGGTAGATTGCACAAAGAACAATATACTCACCATCATTAAAATATCCAGGTAATGAATTCCGGGGATCAGCCAAAAGAAAAGGATAAAATACTGCGAGCTGAACACCACATAGCGCCCCAGACAAAACAACAGGATATTTAAAAGTTCCTTTTTGCTGTACCTGGCCAAAATGCTGTAAAATTTCTTGTACTTACGGGTAAAGCGCATGGAAAGCAGAATCCCGTTGAGCCAGCGGATGTTAAAGTAAAAGATAATAAAGAAGACGCAGAACATGGCCGATAAAGCAAACAATGCGTAAAGGACCCGATAATCCATAGGCACAAAGCGATAAATAAATATGCTTACTGCTATGGCGCCAAAAACATTGGTGAGTACCATCTGACCAATATTCCCGACAGCCATGGCCACTACGCCAATGATCCTGCGCTTTGGCGACAGGAAAAACACCCTTCCTCCGTATTCACCAATACGGTTAGGTGTAAATACAGCCCAGGTTAAACCACAAAAAACAGATTCGATGGCTCTCCATAAGCTAATTCGCTCCACGCGGGCAATTAATCTTTTCCACTTCAAAGCTTCAAGTCCCCAGTTGAGCAGCATCAGCAAACAAACCGTCCCCATTACCAGAATAATCTGCTGCTGAGGAACCTGTTTTAAAAGTTGCCTGAATGCAGTTAAATTCTCATTGGAAGATAGTTTCCTGTATACAAACCAAAATGCAACGACTACAATTGCGGTTTTAAGAATATATGATAGTACCTTTTTATATCTGGACGTCAACTTTTTTAATTTACTCTCTGCAAATATGCTTAATATTGTTCTATGTTGGCTGAAAAAAAGGAAAGGGTGATTATGGGTATAGATCCGGGTACCGCAATTATGGGATACGGGGTTATACTGGAGAAAGGAAGTAAGATTGAATTGATCACTATGGGGATTGTCCGCATGGACCATCTGGATGATCATTTTTTAAAGCTGCAGCGTATTTTTGAAAAAACCACAAAACTAATCGACGAATATAAACCTGATACGGTAGCGCTTGAAGCGCCTTTTTACGGAAAAAACATACAGGTGATGCTAAAACTGGGCCGTGCTCAGGGAATTGCAATGGCCGCTGCACTGTCGCGAAACATTCCCATTAATGAATATGCCCCAAGGAAGATCAAACAATCCATTACAGGGAACGGGAGCGCCGGAAAAGAGCAGGTTGCCGCTATGTTGCAGAGGCTATTGAATTTTAAGGAAACACCGGAGTTTTTAGATGCTACTGATGGACTTGCAGTAGCCGTGTGTCATTCCTTTCAAAAAATACCAACCGGAGGAAAAGGAAAAACTTACTCCGGCTGGGAATCATTTGTCAGTGATAACAAAAAAAGGATTAAATAAACTTCCTTTGTTTCCTGTAGTACCTGTAAGTAAAATATCCAATTGCGATCAGTAAGAGTATCGACCAGATATTTACAAGCATTAAAATCAGTTCTTTAAAGATCAACCAACCGTTCTGGAGATTTATAACTACACGCTGAAAAAACGGAGGACGATAATCAGAAAGGTTATCGTTCCCGACAACAATTTGTTTTACGGTATGGTCCTGATAAAAGTTCAGCGTCACGTCGCTATATTGAACTCTGCTCTCAATGGCCATATTTTGCATTTTCTGATCTACATATTCATCTTTCAGCGCCAGACTTTTACTCACATCAGCAGAAGTTATAACTTTCTTCTTTTGATCCTTTCTATCCGCTTTCTTTTCTATTAAAGCTACGGCTTCTTTCCTGTTAATACTCTTTAATTCTCTGGTAAGGTAAATCAGGCTCTGGTCGTCGAATTTAAGCGACTGATGGTCTACAAACACAGCCATCCTTGCCACCTGATTTGTAAAATCATCCAATTTTTCAGAAGGAACTCTGGCCACCATCAGGCCTTCTGTGCGATAAGCCGTAAGCTCAAGCAGGGAATCTGTACTATACTTTACCTTTTCTGTATTTTGGATATTACTGTTAATAGAAACCTCACCTATGGCACCACCTTCCGCTTTTAATATTGCGGATATCTTTTCTTTTGTATTTTGAACATCCTTCACCCTAAACTTCATATCTGCCGTCTTAATGACCTGAGATTCCATTATGGTATCACCATTCTCAATTTTTTCCAGAAGTTCTGCTGAAGAGCCTGTATGCTCGCCTTTGTTGCAGCCGAAAGCCGCTATTGTGAATACACAATAGATTAAATATTTTTTCATAGTATTAAAGGTTGTAAGTTTTACTATTAATACCAGATGCGATAATAAGTAACCTTATAATATTTTCGATAACAGAAATATTACAAAAAAGAAATCCCCACCGGCTTTAACCAATGGGGATTTTATAACTATGATAGCTCCTTTAAACTTAGGCAGCTAATATTTTGAATACACCTTTACAAGCGATAATCGATCCTATGAACAAGATAGCCCATGAAACAATTGAAAGTGTCATTGAATCACCAGCAAAACGAAGATAAACCCCTAAAATACTAATTAGGATTCCTACTACCATCAATTTATAAATTGATAGCTCGTTAGCTCTTTTCATGCTCTCTGTATTGTGTTTTGGTGTTTGTTCCATGCTATTTCTAATTTATGGGACAAAAATAATATTAATTACCTAAAAAGCAGTATATAATGCATTACTTTTTAAATAAGTTCCGGGTGTATGAAAAATAGCAACAAAAAAGCCGCTATCGGTTAAGATAGCGGCTTCGTATACTTTATTTATTCGTATTAACCGTTCAATGCTGCAGCACCACTTACAATCTCTGTAAGCTCTGTGGTAATCGCAGCCTGACGTGCCTGGTTGTAAGAAAGCTTTAAGGCTTTCAACAAGTCGCCAGCGTTTTCAGTAGCTTTATCCATTGAAGTCATACGCGCACCATGTTCAGATGCATGTGAATCCAATACCGCTTTGAACAACTGAATTTTGATTGATTTAGGAATCAACTCTTCCACGATCTCAGTTTGAGAAGGCTCAAGAATATAATCAACATTCGAAGCTGTCGTAACTGTTTCGTTTTCAGTCTTGGTTAGCGGTAACAACTGCTCAGTAGTTAAAACTTGAACAGCAGCATTTTTAAATCTGTTGTAAACCAACTCCACTCTATCAAACTCCCCTTTAGCAAAACCGGCCATAATGGCATCAGTAATTTTGGTTACATTTTCAAAAGTAAGTGCTGAATAGATTTCGTTGTTATTACCAATAACATTGTAATTGCGTTTCTCATAAAAATCCTGAGACTTCTTACCGATGGCAACAATGCTTACATTACCTTTTTTGTACTGTTCACTGTACTTCTCGGCAATTAAGTTATTGGTAGTCTTAATTACGTTCATGTTAAACGCACCAGCTAAACCACGGTTAGAAGAAACTACTACAATTAAAACCTTATTAGGTTCACGCTCCTGAGTATATGGAGATGAAGAACCTTCTAAGCTGGCTGAAAGATTTCCAAGGATTTCTTTAAGCTTAGTAGCATAGGGACGTAATTGTATAATAGCATTAGTAGCACGCTTCAATTTAGCAGCCGAAACCATTTTCATGGCCTTGGTGATCTGCTGTGTAGATTGCACTGATGCTATACGAATTCTTACTTCTTTTAAATTAGCCATTTTTTTGTCAATGTATTATCTTGGGGTATCTGGTAGTAAGTATTTGGTATCCTTAAATCATCTCAAGGATACCAGACACCTGCTTCTTATTAGTATCTACTTGAAAGCTCTTTTGCAACAGTTTCCAATACACTTGTGATTGTATCATCAAACTTACCTGCTTTTAAAGCTTTTAAAGTATCAGGATGACGCAATTCTAATTGTTGTAAATATTCAGCTTCAAATTCCCTTACTTTATTTACAGGAACAGAACGCATTAAGTTTTTAGTACCGATGTAGATGATCGCAACTTGTTTCTCAACAGTCATAGGTGAGAACTGACCTTGTTTAAGGATCTCCACGTTACGTGCACCTTTATCCAATACTGATTTAGTAGCTGCATCAAGGTCAGAACCGAATTTAGAGAAAGCCTCTAACTCACGGTATTGAGCCTGATCTAATTTCAAAGTACCAGCAACTTTCTTCATCGACTTGATCTGAGCGTTACCACCTACACGTGATACCGAGATACCTACGTTAATAGCCGGACGAATACCAGAGTTAAACAAGTTAGATTCCAGGAAGATCTGTCCGTCAGTAATTGAAATTACGTTCGTAGGGATATAAGCAGAAACGTCACCAGCCTGAGTTTCGATAATTGGAAGTGCAGTTAATGAACCACCACCTTTAACGATACCTTTTAATGACTCAGGAAGGTCGTTCATTGCCTGTGCGATCTCATCATTTGAGTTGATCTTAGCAGCACGCTCTAACAAACGACTGTGTAGATAAAACACGTCACCAGGATAAGCCTCACGGCCCGGTGGACGACGTAATAATAGAGATACCTCACGGTAAGCTACAGCTTGTTTAGACAAATCATCATAAACAATTAATGCTGGTCTTCCAGTATCACGGAAGAACTCACCGATAGCAGCACCAGAGAATGGCGCGTAAAATTGCAATGGAGCTGGCTCAGCTGCAGAAGCTGCAACAACTACAGTATAAGGCATTGCACCGTTTTCCTCTAAAGTACGAACGATGTTAGCTACTGTACTTGCTTTCTGACCACAAGCTACATATATACAGAATACAGGGTTACCTGCTTCATAAAATTCTTTTTGGTTGATGATAGTATCGATACAAACCGCAGTTTTACCAATCTGACGGTCACCAATAACCAACTCACGCTGACCACGGCCGATTGGAATCATACCGTCGATCGCTTTGATACCTGTTTGTAAAGGCTCAGTAACCGGCTGACGATAGATTACCCCCGGAGCTTTACGCTCAAGTGGCATCTCATAAGTCACACCAACAATTGGTCCTTTACCGTCGATAGGCTCGCCAAGTGTGTTAACAACACGACCCAACATACCTTCACCAACTTTGATAGAGGCGATTTTCTTAGTACGTTTAATTGTATCACCTTCTTTGATTTTGTCCGATGGGCCCAATAGAACCACACCCACATTATCTTCTTCAAGGTTTAAAACAATTCCTTGCAAGCCTGTTTCAAATTCAACTAACTCGCCCGATTGAACTTTAGTTAAACCATAAACACGGGCAATACCATCGCCCACTTGCAATACGGTACCAACTTCTTCAAGTTCTGCTTCTGATTTGAAGC
>Ga0065714_10002363_pt1 | contig 22671 bp, 14 predicted proteins | sample MisRhiReplicate2_FD_59101 | JGI IMG/M metagenome (GOLD analysis project Ga0065714, IMG submission 59101) | Miscanthus rhizosphere microbial communities from Kellogg Biological Station, MSU, sample Rhizosphere Soil Replicate 2: eDNA_1 v2... | ecosystem: Host-associated > Plants > Roots >...
GTGGGAACCAAGGAGCTACCGCGTGAAGACTGGTTAGCGGTGCGCAAGCAAGGCATCGGCAGCTCGGATGCCGCCGCTGCCGTAGGGCTCAATCCTTACAAATCCCAGCTGGAACTGTGGCTGGAAAAAACTGGCCGTGACAGTTCGCTGCCAAAGCCAGATCACAATGATGAAGAGAGTCCAGCCTACTGGGGCAATGTGCTGGAGCCCATCGTCGCCTGGCATTACAGCAAGCGTAGCGGTAACCGAGTACGACGTATCAATGCAGTGCTGCAGCATCCGGATCCTAAACTGCCCTGGATGCTGGCCAACATCGACCGCGAGGTCATCGGCGCAGACGATGTACAAATCCTTGAATGCAAAACAGCCGGCATCAACGGCGCTCGCCTCTGGAAAGAAGGCGTGCCTGAGTATGTGCAGTTACAGGTCATGCACCAGTTGGCCGTGACCGGCAAGCAGGCGGCGGATGTGGCGGTACTGCTGGGTGGCCAACATCTGGAGATACACCGCATCGAACGGGACGAGTCGATGATTGCTCGGTTGATCGACCTGGAGCGGCTGTTCTGGGATTACGTGGTCAGTGATACCCCACCACCGGCCGATGGTACGGGCTCAGCGGAAGCTGCCCTACGCTGCCTCTACCCCGAGGACAACGGTCAGACCCTGGACTTCAGCCAGCATCCGGACCTGGCCAGCACCTACCTAGAGCTCAAGTCTGTTCGCCAGAGCATTGCTCAGCAAGAGACGCTTGAGGCACAGCTCAAACAAACCCTGCAACAGGCCATGGGCGCAGCCACCCGTGCTGAGTTTTCCGAGGGTTACATCAGCTGGAGGAAGTCCAAGGACAGCACCGTGCTGGATATCGAGCAGATGCTCAAGGACAAACCCTACCTTCAGATCCGCTACAGCAAGCTCCGCGAAGGCAGTCGCCGTTTTCTGATCCCCTGACTCTACCCACCGTACATAAGCCACCCGGACCGATCACGTCCCGGTGGCTTTTTTATTTCCAGATCAAGGATAACCGCCATGCTCAAAGGTTTAGCCATTACTCCTCCGGTACTCGGGCGTATTTCCATCGGCAAGGTCGTCGAGAAAAACGGTAAGCGTCTTCCCGAGAAGGACGATCAATTCACCCTCACCTCGCAGGTACAAAATCGCGACGGCTGGTTGCTGCACCCTCTTAATGAAGAGCTGCGCCATGGCCAGGACGGCAAGTTGCGCAGCATTCCCATCCATTTGCTGTTCAACGAGCCCGATCTGAATTTTCGCGCCGACTACAGTTTTTTCGACCGTACCAGCGGCCGGCCGCTGTGCGTCGGCAATGGTGACACCTGCAAGCGCTTGACCAAGGACGGCATCCAGACGCTGCCCTGCCCTTCGCCGGATGGCTGCTCATTGGCCCAAGGCCATGCCTGCAAGCCCTATGGCCGGCTGAACGTGGTGATTGGCGATGATGACCCGCTGGGCAGTTTTGTCTTCCGTACCACCGGCTTCAACAGCATCCGCACCCTGGCGGCACGCCTGCAGTACTTCCAGGCCATCTCCGGTAACCGCCTGGCCTGCCTGCCGCTGGAGCTGCGTTTGCGCGGCAAATCCACCCGGCAGAGCCATGGCACACCGATTTTCTACGTCGATATCACGGTACGCAGTGGACTGAGCATGGAAGACGCATTGCTCGCGGCTAAGCAACTGGATGAAGCCCGGCAGGCCTCAGGTTTTGACCAACCGGCCTTGGATCGCGCAGCCCGGCAGGGCTTTAACAATGGAGCCTTTGAAGATAGCGAGGAAGACAGCGGCGTTATCATCGAGGAGTTCTTCCCCAAAGCTGAAGATCAGCCCAGCCCTATAGAGTCCCAGGCCCAACTGGCAGCGTCTGCCAAACCTTCACTCGCCCATAAGCTGGAGTCGCAAGTCATGCGACATAACGGCAAGGCCACCGTTGAGTAACCGGATTTCTCACCCCCCCTCCGTTCTCACGCATACGCACAGGAATACCCGCATGAAATATCACAAGCTTGTAGCCGGTGAAACGACCGGTACCTATGTCATGGAGACTCCAGTCACCGAAGCTGACATCCTGCAGATGGCTCAACAACTGGCGATGAGTCGTCTGTCTAAAGGCCGAGCACTGACTGAGCCGAAGCAGGTTTTTAGTCACCTGCAAACACTGCTGCAGTACCATGAGTACGAAGTCTTTGCCTTGCTAATGCTTGATGCCAAGCACCGGGTGATAGGTTTCAGAGAACTGTTCAGAGGCACGCTGGATGGTGCCAGCGTGTATCCACGGGAAGTGGTGAAGATCGCTTTAGAGCACAACGCGGCGGCCGTAATCCTGGTTCATAACCATCCCTCCGGCGACCCAGAGCCTAGCCAGGCCGATCGCACATTGACCACCACCCTCAAGAACGCACTTAACTTGGTCGGTACCCGGATATTGGATCATGTTGTGGTGGGTCATGACGGCTGCGTGTCGTTGGCTGAACGGGGGTATCTGTAACCGAAAGGCCCAGACACTCCGTCCGATAGACTGGCATCACGTTCAGCTTGCGTGCTGTATCTTCAGTCGAATGCAGCGGGGTAAATTGGATAGGTCTCATACTCAGGGAAAGCCGCTTGAACGCGGCTTTCCCTGAGTAGCTCCTATTGATGTTCTTTTTTTGCCGGTCAGGCAAAATCTACAGCTCGATTGGACATCAAACCGGACAACAATGAAATTACTCAACACCTACGACGACCGCGACGAAGCCGAGGAAGCTGCCGAGAAGCTGACTGGCGACAAGCGCTTGGCCAGCGAACGCGACGCCACCGTGGTCATATACAACCTGTTCGGCATTCCCAGCTGGGGCAATTTTCACCGCCTTGGCATGTACAACCTGGGCGAGCTGAAGAGCCTGCTGGAGCGACGAGCGACCTGGCAGCCAACCGATCAGGCAAGGCACATAGAGATTCTCGCCTCACTGACTACAGTGTCGAAGAACTTCGGAATCGAGGTGCCGGGCCATTGGCTGTAACTTCGCATTAGACTTTCTCGCGCAACGCAACGAGCTGGTTACTCGGTCCTTCCGATCGGATGCTAAGGTTCGAGCTGTTCGACACCACGTAAGCTAGGGGTCGCGTCAAGCTGAACGGGAATAGGACCGGCAGCGATTGTAAGCTGAGCACCGAAACTGGCCTGCCAGCGTAGCGAACAGCCGCTTCGATTAGCCACGCAGTGAGTTCGTCGTCCTCAACCAAAATGGCGTCTCGCTTGATTACTCGTTTAGCTGTCTCATCTCGCGTTAAGGCTTGCCAGCTTGCCTGAGATTGCAAAACTCTATTTACAGCCCTCTCGATCCCAGTACGATCCCCATACTGCTCTGCCATCCGGCGCTGAAGTTCCTTAATCGCGCAATCACCTTGCAAAGATAGAAGACGACCAGTTGTTTCAGCAGTCTTCCCAAAGAATGGGTAACTGGCTATTGATGCTCCCCAAGCGAGAGGGAGGACACTGACTTCACCCATTTTTTTGTAGATTGCGATACCCCGATCAATGAAATTATTCAGATGTTCGAAGGGCTTGGTACTCAAGCGCTTGAGAATATCTAATGTTTTCCTCTGCGATTCAGAGCCCGGTAGCATCGTCGCAACCTGAGCCCTTACAATCTCGATAGAGCTTTGAGTCGTGGCGGCATCAAAAGCGCCTCGACACCACTCAATCTCTACAAATCGATCAAAGCCGATGAGTGGCACCTTTGTTGTCATGCCACATCTCCTGAATAAGTAACTTTCACAAAAGGCACGATCAACTCTTCGACCGATACCCCGCCGTGGACCACCACCTGCTCGCCCTCCGGCACAAAGGCGGTTCGTCCGCCTGCGAATAGGGGCATGAAGTTCGCGGGTAGTCCAGCAATGTCTAACCTGACCGTGGTCGGATAGGCCGCAGCGGAATCGGCCAGCAAGTGTTCGCTGCGATAAACCCGAACACGTTCTCCGCGCGTCTCTGCAATCACGCCCTGGTTGGGTCTGCCGACACCGGTGGACTCGACGTTGCCGTGGTCTGCGGTGAGGTAAATGTGGTAACCCTTGTCCAGCAGCAGTGAGAACAGCCGATCGACAAAGCCAGTCTCAAGCCAGTTTCCAATCCACATGGCCACGTCTTTTTTCGATCGTTCCTTGTGGAGCCGGTCATCCACTTCGTCGATCACCAGACCGACCACTTTAGGACACCGATCAATCAGATCTAATTCCAGTGCGTCGAGTTGATTGATCTGGCGCAGCGCACGGCGATACATAACCTCATTCGGGTTGACGCCTTCGTTCTGCCAGAACGTCTTCCACAAAGATTCCTCCTTGTCCGTACGATCGATGGAGTCGTCGAACTCACGCGGCTTCAGGCCGGAGAACAACGCTTGTCGTGACACCGATGTCACGGTGGGCAGCCACGCGAACGCAGTTCCCTCGTCGAACGCGAAGCGTTTGGTTGTAGCGATAAGGCTCTCACGGATCTGCACCCACTGGTCGAGTGCCAGTCCATCAAATACCAGCAGGGCCACCTTCGCTTCCCCGGCAGAGCGCCGATGCCGCAAGAAGCGCGGAACGTGATGCACCATCACTGGACCCTTGGAGACCGGTTGCAGGATCAGGTCAGCGTAATGCTTGGCCGCGACCCAAGCCTGCAGCTGCTCATCTGACTGCGCCTGCAGGGTCTTGATGCGATCGCGAATGACCGGAAGATACCCGCTGCCATCCGTACCTAGCAGACCGTGTGTGCGAGCCAGAATCTCACCGTAGCGCTTGGCAAACTCACTCCAGTCTTTGTGGGACGCGGTTGCAGTGGGCAGCGCCTCGATCAGGACGTCGATGCCTTTGAGCACCAAGGCCTGCAACGCTGCTGGGTCCCGAACAATGCCGGCCTTGATCCAGTTCGGTATTCCGACCGGGACGCAGTGCACCGCCAGCGGGTGCAAGCTGCCATCCAGGAACATGGAATCGACCAACACCTGCACATCGGAGTGATCGAAGGGGATCTCGATCTTGGCAACGCCATCTTTTGTCAAATAAGCTGGTGACGGCGGTTCCCCTGTGCGTGTGCCATCCAGCCCCAAGCTCGACAGGTAGTTATACCACGCGTCCTGAACTACCCGCAGTAGCACACTCTTGGAAGACAACCACGTAGCGACAGGCTGATCTGCGAACAACCCCTTGCCTTGGATGATGCCCGCCGCATGCTGCGCAAACAGCGGAGGCAAGGAACGGTTGGCGAAGTGCATCCGCAGCAGCTCACGCCAGAAATCCACCGGGTTGCGAATGGATCGTGGCGTCAGTTGATAGACGTGCTCGAGGATGAAGTCCTTCGACTCGTTCTCGCCACGCGCTGTCTGCAACTCGGTTTGATGAGCATGAAACAGCCCGGCAAAATGCTCCTGCTCGACCTGCTGCACCGCACTATATGCCAGCCTGGGGAAAAGCTCGGCAAGACTGAGCCGAACCACACGCCCGTGGTGAACAATATCCCACGGCAACTCATTCGCATCTGCGCTACGTAGATGCAGCACCAGCGAGGGCGCAGGCCCTTGTTCACCCCGATCCCATGCGGCGCGGTAACGTTCCTCGAACTCTGCACGGAAGGCAAACGGGTCTTCGTACAGCATCACCTCGAAGCCCCGGCCGCGCAGTTCGTACAACAGCTTCTCGTCGAGCAGCACGTCGTCCGGGTCGCAGGCCACCCACAAACGGGTGAGGTCGGCCGTGAAGTGGCTGAGAATACGATCTGACCACTGGCTCATGCCACACGCTCTTTCGTCACATTCGTTCCGGGCATCACATCGCTGGAGACGCGCACCATCATCACGGCATTCAAATCCGGCACGCAGACATCCATATCATCCAAGGCCGTCATGCGTGCATCGTGTTCCTGCTGCAGTCGCTTGCGCCGATGTTCGCGCACGGCTGGCAAGCCGATTCGACCGATCGCCTGACTTCGTGCCTCGAATGCATACACCGCGCGCTCGCGTTCCTCCTTCAGTCGGGCACGGTGTTCATTCACCAGTTCGGTAAAGATCAGTTCACCTTGAGTGCTGGCGGCCGCATGCGATGCCGCAAACCGCGTCACAGACTCCTCAGCACACGTCAAGGCATGTACGTCCACCATTTCTGTCAGCAGCAGATCCCATACGCGTTTCGCTGTCGGTACGAAGGGCCGACCTTCCTCGTTGAGGAACACCGGTAGGAAGCGCTTCCGGCTTAGACCTTCAACTGCCAGGCTGATTTCCCACAGCGACCAGATGCCGCGAACCGAATCCGGCAAACCGGTCACGCGGATCACCGGCAGCGGCTGGCCGGCGACAAAGCGAGGCAGCTCGCAGATCACAGCCCGGGCGCGAGGGTCCTCCATCGTGATCCATTCGAACTCCGGATTTTCGTCCGCCGTGCGGGCGTCGAAACAAGCCTGCATGGATTCGCTTCCGTCCACCCAGTTCACCCGCCAGGCACTACCAACCTTGGCGGCTGAACCACCGCGTGCGGCCAACCCATTGGTGATGGCGCGTTCCAGCCAGAACTGGGCCGGATGATCACGCCATTTGCGGGCGTCGTCCGCGTCTAGATCGTGCTCCGTTGTCAGCAGATCGCTGTTCTGCTTCGACTCTGCCAGCGCGGATCGCAGTTGCGAAACCACGGCGTCGCATTCCTGCTCGATCGCATCCGGGTTCTGCAGGCCATGCAAGAACAACTCGTCGAAGATCGGATCGGCCTCGACCGAGTCCATAACGTCGGCCGCCTTGTCGACTCCAAACTCCTGCGCGATGATCTCGAGCTTTGCCTCCAGTACCTGACGCACACGGTGTTCGACCGTGTCTTCCAGTACGAAGTTGATAGCCCGCACCACATGGTGCTGACCGATACGGTCGACGCGGCCAATACGTTGTTCAATCCGCATCGGGTTCCACGGCATGTCGAAGTTGACGATGACGTGGCAGAACTGCAGGTTCAAACCTTCGCCGCCGGCATCTGTTGAAATCAGCACGCGCACATCCTTGGAGAACACCTGCTGAGCGCGAGTGCGGGCTTCCAGATCCATGCTGCCGTTGAGCGTCGCCACCAAGAAACCACGACTCGAAAGAAAATCGGCCAGCATCGCTTGGGTGGGTACGAACTCAGTGAATATAAGCACCTTAAGCGCTGGGTCTCCTTCTTCCTGTTGCAGCTTGTAGATCAGCTCCAGCAACGCCTCGGCCTTAGCATCGGTGCCCGCGGCTTCGGTTTCGCGCGCCAGATCCAGCAGCATCTCGACTTCGGACTTCTCCAACTCCCAGCCACTGGATTGTATAGCCAGATCCACCTGAGATTGCCCATCAAGATCTGCCCACTCGTCCTGGCTGGCGTTCTCGAATAGGTTCGCTTGGGGCTGTGCTGTATCGAGCAGGACCTGCCGCCTCTCCAGCGTGGTGCGGATGGCTGCGGTACTCGACGTCACCAACCGCTGCATCAATATCATCAGGAAGCCAATGTGACGCTGCTTGGCTGCCATCGCCTGGTTGTAGCCGTGGCGAACGTAGTCGGTCACCGCCTCGTACAGGCGCTGCTGCGAGCCATGCCGCGCCTGCCATGCGACAGCCTGTAACCGCGTGACGCGCGGCTTAAACAGTGGCTGGCCTTCGGCATTGATCGACAGTCGCTTCTCTGTGCGGATAACGAACGGCCGCACCCGGTCACGGTTAACGCTGCTTTCGTCCGGAAATGCCTCCCGGTCCAACAACTGCATTAAGCGCATGAACTGGTCGGTTTTGCCCTGGTGTGGCGTGGCCGACAGCAGCAAGAGATAAGGCGATGCTTCTGCCAACGCAGCGCCCAGCTTGTAGCGAGCAACCTGTTCGGTGCTGCCGCCCATACGGTGGGCCTCATCGATAATGACCAGATCCCACGACGCGGAGATCAAGTCCTCGAATCGCTCGCGATTGTAGGTGTTCAGTTGCTCCAAGCTCCAGCCGCGACGGCTCTCCATGGGTTTGACCGAATCAAGTGAGCAGATCACCTGGTCGTGCATACGCCACAAGTTTTCTTCCTCGCCCGCACCGCCGCTGCGCCACTGGCGGAAGGCCGCCAGCTCGGACGGTTCGATGAACTTCAACTTCTCGCCGAAGTGCAGGCGCATTTCGGCCTGCCATTGGCGCACCAGCCCTTTTGGCGCCACCACTAGGATTCGCTTCACCCGACCACGCAATTTCAACTCGCGCAGCACTAAGCCTGCTTCGATGGTCTTGCCAAGGCCCACCTCGTCGGCCAGCAGGTAGCGAATGCGATCGCGGCTCACTGCGCGGTTCAGCGCGTAGAGCTGGTGCGGTAGCGCCACCACACTGGACTGAATCGGCGCCAGCAGCAGGTTGTCCTCCAGCGCATCCAGCAGCTTGGCCGCCGCCGTGGTGTGCAGGATCTGCTCCAGACTAGGGCGCACACTTTCCAGCGGTGCCAGATCCACGGCCTTTGCAGGCACCACCGCGTCCTTAGCCGGCAGCCAGACGCGGTACGCAACCTCGCCCCACACATCCTGCCGCTCGATCACGCGGCAAAGTGATCCCTGCCGGGTGAACCAGCACCAGTCGCCGATGGTGAACCCGCTACCGGCCACGATCAGATCCCGTCTTCGGTGCGGGTCAGCGCCAGGTCATAGAGGGTGAGTAGCTTTTCGTCCTCTTGCAGTGTTTCATCCGGCAATTTGTTGGCAATGCTAATAATCGTCGCGTAGTCCTTGCTGGCCCAAGCTGCACGGAAACCAGTACGCAACACCTCCAAACGAGACTCTTTGATCTTGCGCCCGGTGAACGCCTTGTAGGTGTCAAACTCCTTCAGTAGCGACTTCTCACGCTTCCTCTCCAGGTCCTGCGCTTTGTTAGGGTCAGGTACGTACCAGCGATCTTTAGCCTTGGAAATCAAGCGCGGATCGGTCTTTTCCAAACCGCGCAGATCTTTGAAATTTGTAGATAACAGACTATGGATCTGACTGGGCACTTCGCCGTTGCCGTCGTACTGGATAAAGTTGCTTTCCAGCAATTGCGCCAACTCCGGAATGACTTCGCCTTTTTTCTTCGCGGCACCAACGACGGGAATATATTCTGGATGAATTTCAGAGTAAGTAGACGGTTTGCGCTTAAGGAAGTTGCTCAGCCAATCAATCGCGCTGCGCTCATCCGACACAAACAGCTCCATGGCTCGCACCTGCGGGATCTGCTGGCGCTTCTTGTCATACTCCACTGCTTGGTCAGGCAAAAAATACATACCATCACGCTCGGCAAAGCGCTGTGGTAGCTCGGCCAAAAACTCTGGTGTGGAAACCGGCACCATCACACCGTGGCGAATAAACCAAGATGCCATGCGGTCGTAAATACGGCGCGGGTCGCGCTCAACAATATGCACTAACTCAGGAAAGTCACCACCAGTAACTTTCACTGCGGGTAACTGTTTCAAATGCGTCTGCACGAAATCCCAAACGGATTCGACGGTCGCACCATCCCGATTGAATCGATCTTCCAAACCACCATTTGGCTTGTAAGCGGAAATCACCAAGTCTTGCTTCACCGCCGTGGTGGAAGTGACTTGGCGGTAACTGCCTTGCACCTTGTCTAGCGCAGTCACCTCGGCCACCACAAAGCCCGCCTGCTGCAGTGCGACTTGAATCGCATTCCAGACCGCCGCCTTGCTGTTGGAAAAGACTACAGTCATCCAACGTCCCGGTTTGAGCACGCGGTAGTACTCCACGAAGCAGCGCTGCATCAGATGCTGGTACTCCGGAAGCGCCTTCTTCTTGAACTTGTCGACGATGGCTTCAGGCATCGCGTCCGTCGTTACGTGATGCCAAGACTCGACAAGGAAGTTGAGATCGGCGTAGTAAATGTTCTCGCCAAAGGGTGGGTCTGTGAAGATGTAGTCAATTGATGAATCCAAGGTTGGAATTCGTGCAGCGGTACCGGTCGTAACTACTGCCCGACCGGATTCAGTCTTGAATGCCTGAAACGTCTTTGCAAGGCGCCTAAGCTTTCCTTCAAGGATGTACCAGGGACTGCATTCGGCATGTTGCGACGCGACGTAGTACACGCCTGTGAGGTACTGGTTTACCTGTGAGAAACCGGTCGGCCTATACCGGTTCAGCAGCGACGCAGTCCATAGTGCCTGCTCGACGAAGAAGATGAGCATTTGTCGTGTGCGTGCATCAGGCTCGGCCTCTGCCTTCCTCCAAAGCGCCGCCATTGCATGGGCAGAGCGTGGCAGAAAGAAGTGGTGGATGCACTCGAACCCTTTTGGCTGGATTCGCGAGCCGTGGTACATCTGCTCGATTGGAAATCTGGTTGTCGGCAGACCCTCCGGGAATGGCAGCGCCGCTATGCGGTCAAGCATGGCAAGATCAAATTGATCGGGCGCCTTCTGCCGCCGTTTACCGCCCACGTCATAAAAGATGATTGATGGCCGGAATTTAACGCGCTTCCACGGCAACCCAGTGGCGGTGTCGACCTGCGACTCCATTACTCGTTCGAGGTTGTCCTTGCTCAGATCCGCGCTACAGTGCGGACAAGGAAAAGTGGCTCTTACCTGCTTGCTGTCGTCAAGGGCTTCATCAATAAAGTTGATTTCACCTGCGCAATGTGGGCAGGTGAATATCTCGCTCCAGACTGTGTACTCGACTCGGCCTTTCGTTTTTCCGTCCTTGTCTGTCGTCTCGTACATCCAGCCAAGCTCTTGCTGCACGTCCTCAAGCAGTTTCTTCCCCGCCTTTGCGAAGGCCTCGACGTCGAACGGTAAGTTGTAGTTCGCTGCGATGAAGGTCGCGGCAGGCGACAAGTCGTTGAGGACAACTCGACGTGAGCCCCATTTGGGCGCGGCCTTACCTTGCTTCTTCCACTCCATTTCAAGCTCGTGGCGGTAAGCAGCAGGCGCTGATCCGCACCACTGCGCAGCAACACCAGTCATGCCCGAGCCACCAAAACCGTCAAGCACGATGTCGTCCGGCTCCGTGTAGTGCAAGATGGACGGCACGATGGCGAGATGCGGCACCTTGGTGTGATACGAGTGCGCCTTGTAGAGCGGGTCAGTCTTGCCGACCGACACATCAATGGTCTGCGGCTCGCGACTGTACTTCACACTGGGGTCGTAAGGCTTACCGTAATGACGCACGAAGTCTTCGAGGAAGGGGTTCGGGCAGGCGGTGTAGTACGGAGGGTCCGACATCGCCAGGATGGCTTCATCGGTACCCTGCGGGAATCCTTCCATCTTGCGAAACGCCGGATCTTTAAGTTTCTCAGCCAACAGCTTCAAGAAGTGATCGCGCCGGGCCTGCTCGCTCTGAAAGGTCTGGCCGAGGCATTCCACCGGGCCAGATGGTTTGGCAGGATCAGTAAATAGGGAGTCGGATGATGTCATTATTCTGGTTCCTGTTCGGTGGCAGGCTTGCTCTGCATGCGCATGGCTTTGAGCTTCACGCCAGTATCGGTAAGCACATATTGCTGTTTGGATGATGTGGGCTTGTCAGGTACCGTCATGCGGATCACCCCGCCCGCCAGCAATGGCTCAAGATGCTGGGCCTTAAAATAGGGGCGCTGCTTGTAGCCGGTAATGCTGAGTAGCTCGCTGAGCGTGCGCGGGGTGTCGGCATGCTCAACAACCAGCCATTGAATGGCGCTCAAATGAACAAGTGTAGGTACTTGTTCAGCCACTTCTATTGCGACTTGTACAGCGACTTGTTCAGTAGCCGTCCCTAGCGCGACAGGTGCCGCAACAGATGGATCTTGCGGTGCAATGGCGGCGCCAGATGGCATGAATCTGTGTCTCAGGTGCTCCGCCAAAGTGTACAAGTGGGCACCTTCGGCCATGGGTGCCAACAAGGCTTGTACTGTGAGTCGCTGAATAAGAGCCAATGCTACTGGCCCAGTCAGGCCTGTTAGCCCTTTGACATCGGCCAAATCCACCTGCCCTTGGCGGATCAGGTAAGCGAATACTGCTGCTTCGTGTTCTGACAAGCTCATGCCCAAACTGGCTTGAGCCAATAGTTGGGCTTCGCTCAACAGTTTTTCTTTACTTAAGCGAAGGCGAAAGCTTTTTTCGGCTTTATTGTTTTCAATCTCGGGCGGCACGTAGCCCAACTTACGCCAACCTTCAAAAATAGCGCCGACGCCAGTGCCGCCTTGATCGGACAATCCAACACGACGAAACGCATTCACGATGCTCGGATTGCGAACCTCCTTGTCTCCCGGATCAAGTAGCTGCTCTGCTGATGCAAAGGCATCGCCTGGGTTGAAGAATTCGGCGCAATCACGAAAAAGGCGAATGACAGGAACGCGCGTATGATCACCAAAATCTTGATGGATTAGCAGGTTAATCGCCGCTTCACGGAAGGAGATGTAGTCCGGTGGATCGTCATCACGTCGCAAGGTTGCAGCATCGACAGAAAATGGGCGTTCACTGTGCTTGAAGTAAAATTCAATGACCGACTGCCAAGCTTTAATCAGGTTTTCTTCAACCGTAATACGATCAGCCCAGCGCACACTTGGTGCGTACTCATCCTTCTTATAACGGTAGAGCTGTAGGTCAACCACCATTCGTGGCAAAACCTGTCTCACGTACTCGTCGGCCCCCAATACCAATATTGCTGCGCGCGTAGGCAACAGCACGCCGCCGCGCTCGATAACAAAACCCCATCTACGCAAAAAGCCAGCATTGTCATGTGTGCCACTTTTGCCAGGGTTACTTGCATCAAAGCGATTGCGGTACCAGCTCACCGATGCGTCATCAAAACATTGGTGAATATCCAGATCTAGCGGCTCTGCATCAAAACGGTCTGACGCAGCATCACGCATAAAGCGCTGCAATTCGTCGCCAGTGCAAGAGTCGTCCCTGCCCCCACGGCGGATGTACGATTTTTTGGGATTGCCATCGATGTACACGGGCTTTTCATTTCTTTGTGCTTCCGGCACATAGAAAACGATAACCAAGCTTTCATCAAGACTATGTACTTCCCCATCAACGGGAAGAAAAGTACTTATCTTGTTTTTGTCTCTTATCTGACCCAGAAAATCATTCTGAACTTTATCGGCATCAATTACCCCTGATACCGAAAAAGTCCCATTTTGTTGCTTGACGCCAAATACAAGATAGCCGCCGGACGTGTTAGCAAAAGCACTCACAGTCGATAATGCATCCTTGGGCACAGCCCAAGCAGCCTCCTTGAATTCAATATCGTTCCATTCAATGGAATTCAATCGGTTGAGAAGTTCATCGCGATTCATAGTCACTCCACGATAAACCGCAATTTTTCTGGATCTTCCTTGCCCTTGCAACGCTCTTTCAGGAAAGCCTCAAAGCGTTCGCGCACATCTTTAAGCGACGCTGGCGAACCGCCCAGCAACAGGGCCTGCTTGATATCTTCACTCTTGACCACGACTTTTTCCAAGCCAGCCAGTGCCATTTGCACTGCATTGGCGAATTCGCCAGTGACGGTGTCTGGCAGCGCGCGTGATATCAGGAAGGCGTTGATCAGTTTCTTGCTGGCGTCCGGCAACAGGCCAAGGCTGTCCTGCGTAAACGGATCCTCCAGGTTTTCCAGCAGCGTTTGCTGCCAGTTGGCCACCAACTGATCCAGATCATCGTCCAGCTTGTGCAGCCGGTTGGCCGCCGGGATCAGCTCCAGCTGCTCAGCAGACGGGCGGAACTGGCAGTGCGGGCAAACGGCTGCGGCGACCAGAGTCGGCTCATCCAGCGAGGAACAGCTCTTCAAGCCGTTGAGTGACTCCTCGAAGGCGGTAAGCTGGCTGGTGGGCATCAGCGATACGCCGGCCAGCACGCGCAGCGCCAGCAGGCGGTCGTCCTTGCGCAGGGCGTTGCGGGTCTTGTCCTCTGACACGCCCAGTCGCGCCTTGCTGTGGCTGGCGATGTAAGCGGTGATGTAGTCCTTCTTGAGCTGGCTGAGCGTCTGCCGGTACTCGGAAGCATGCTCTGCCGTGCGGTCCTGGCTCAACCTCTCCTGTAGCGCCTTACGGGCGGCCTCAGCCTGCTTCACCCACGGGTGCTCGACAGGTAGCACCATCTCTGCCTGCGACAAGTAAGAAGCCGTGCTGCCCAGCTCGACCACTAGTTCAAGCAGGCGCTCGACAGCGGCCAATACCTCCAGATTCTTTTTATGGCCGTCGATGTCTTCCTGCGTGACGCGCAGGTTCTTGAGCTTGCCGACAGTGTTGTACGGCGCCAGCGACTCGGTGAACTTCTTCAGTGCGTCCAGCCGGGAGTGCCAGTCTTTGGCTTCTTCTTCACGTAGCAGATTTTGGCCCCAGAAGCCGAGCTTGCCTTGTTGAAGGTCGGAGCCAGCTTTGAGCACGCGCGGCACCAACCCACTGAGTTTCTCCTGCAGCTTGATTACCGGCTCGGTGTCACCCTGGCTAGCCTTCTGGGCGAGGCCGGACGGCAGGTCAAACAACTCGAAAAGGGCGCGCAGCACCGCGAGGTTGATCTCCTTGGGAGCTTCAACATGCTTGAACTGCTTGAGCTCTTCAATGGAGCGTTCGGCCAGTTGCGCCAGCTTGCCGGAGTCGATCTTATCGCCGGTGATAGACAGCACGATGTCGCCGGAGTAGACCAGTCCTCCCAGCACAGTAACCAGCAGATCGGGCTCCAGCCGGTACTTGATCGGCGCGAAATACTCGACGTCTGAGGTGCCCGAGAGCAGTTCGCTGCGGTTGAGCACCTGGCCGTGGCCCTTGGCCTTGAGGCGATTCAGCACTTCCTGGGCGTAGCGAGAGTTCGTCGGATCGACGCGATCGCCATCAAGCAGTTCCAGGGCATCGAGAATGGCAGCGGCGTCCTTGGTGCGAGTGCTACCGGCCAGGGCACGCAGCGCATTACCGATCAGTTGCTTGCGGTTGGCTTCGGTTACCAGCACCGAGAAGGTAGGGTGCTCCGGCGAAAGATCGAGAAAGCGCTGGCCCAGCACCAGGCCCGAGATGACGTTCACCACGTCGCGGAAGTTGATGCGCTCGTCGGCACCAAGCCGCGCCCGGTCGCGCAGCGAAACACCTTTGGCCCACTCCTGCAGCGTCTTGGTCTTGCCCTGGTAGGTGACCTCGAATGCCGTGCTCTGCTTATCCTGTAGCCACTTGCTCATGGCACGCAGGGCATCGTCTGCCTTTGAGATGTAGATGTTTTTTGCTCCACTGCTGGCAGTAGACGCCAGATCACGTGCAGCCGCATATTGCGACAGGTAACGCTTATAGTCCTCGTCCGGCGACTTCAAGCGGAAGAATACTTCGTCTGCCAGGTGGTTATCGCTGAACTTTGGCTTGTCAAAGGGCTGGATGAAATAGATATAGAAGTCGCGCTCAGGCTGGGCGGTGGGCCGGTCATTTGGGGCACCAAAGAACAGATAGCCCATGCGCTCGACACGGCGTTCTTGCCACTCGACCTGGTACTGCCAGATCTGGAATCCGGGGTAACTCAGATCGTCGGTGCACTCCATCAACTTCTTGATGGCACTGTAATAAGCACGATCAAGCGCGTCGTCGGACAGGGCTTCGGCACGCTTTTCGATCTGCGCGTCGTAGTCGATGTCCTTCTTGAGATCGAGGTAGTACTGCTCGGTGTCCGGCGCCTTGGAGATGAACTGACCGTTGACGGTCTTCAGCACTTCCCGCATGACGGTCTGCACCATTGACAGCAGATTCTCGGCGGGCTCACCCGGCATGTCTTCCACGCCCGGTTGAAACAGGCACAAGGCGTCGCGCAGCTCAGCGGCCGTGGGGCCAATCGGAATGTGAATGTCGCCGCCGGTGGTCAAACGGTTTACGGCCAGCGCGTTGATGACGCGTAGCGCCATCGGCTTGTAGGCCGGGCGCGTGAAGGCCTGTTGAACCCGCGACTCCAGCACCTCGGAGACACGCATCACTTCCTTAATATTCGGGTCGGCGCGCAATACCGAGTTAGCTTTGATGGTGTTCCAGAAGCTTTCGTAGCTTATGAACTGTGGCCGGTCAGTGGGCACATCTTGGTCGAGGATCGCCAGCATGGCGGACTCGATGGTCTTGAGCGCTCCACGCTTCTCGGTGAAGTGGATTTGCTCGAAAGTCTTCAGGTAATCCGGGTGTACCGGGAACAGACGCACATATTCGTCCATACGCTCGTTCATGGAGCCATAGAACTTGGCGAACGGCGTCAGGTACTCGCGGATCTTGTTCTGCTGATCGGCAGTTTTCTTCAACAGACGCGCGGAAACGACGAAGCTAACGTCCTGGCGGTCGATCAGAATCTGAGTAAACCGCTCGTTGACGCGGCGCATGCTATCCGCCACATGCTGGAAGCGCACACTGTCGAAAATGGCCTCCTGCACGCCGGCAACGAAGCGAAACTTCAGATGCTTGGTGACTTCACCGATCTGACGCAGGATGGCCAGGTCCTGCGCCAGCTCGTGGTCGCGACGGGACTGCAAGTACTCCAGGAACTCGTCGACTACGAGCAGCACACCCTGGTCCGGAAATTTCTCGCCGAACGCGGCCATCATTTCCTCGAAGGAGTCCTTGTTGTTGAGCTCCTTGTCCGCGGTCGGGAATGTGTAGTCGACGCCTAACTTTTCGAGGAAACGCTCCATCTGCAGGGTGATGATCTGACGCAGCGGCATTTGCAGTCCGCCTACCTCAATGCGCAGCACCTTGAAGCGACCAGCGATTGGCGCAACTGCCTCAGCAACCTTGGGATGGCGAATCATCGGAGCGTAAGCAGCGTCTTCGGCCACCAGCGACAGCACCGACATCAAGTGCGATTTACCGGTACCGTAGTTACCGACGATCAGCACGCCTTTGTGATCGACCGACTCGTCGAAACTAAGCTGGGGAACCATGAGCTTGGAGATCCGCTCGGCCATGTCGTCGGAGATGACATAGGTCGCAACGAGCTTCTTGGCCTCGTCCGGGCGCCCGGCATCGAGTAATTGAATAACTGACTCGATCTGCTCGAACTGGATCAAATCTCCGTATTTCATGTTAGTGGGCATATGGTTCCCTCTTCCCCATTCTCTTTTTCAAATTCAGGTCAAATTTCGAGTATGACCACGCCTTCGCAGCTGTAGTCACGATGTTCTGGATGGCTCATGTCGGCGTAGACCAAGCGATCACCGCGCATCTCGCCCGGCCAGACGGCCACGACGCGCTTGGAATGAGCTAACCGCCTGACGAGGTCAAGCGGGTTGATCTGCAGGCCCGGCTCGAACAACAACTCCAAGTTGTCGAGCAGCAACGTATCTTCGGTGCGCTCCATGTCTGCGATCTCTCGCAGCAGTTCGCTCGCCGAAAAACCGCGCTTGTTGTTTGGCGTTGCTGCCAACCGTCGCCCTAGCTCCAAGCCGACGTTGAGTGGCGCGATGCTGAGTTTGTCGCCCAGTTGGCGCAGCAGTTGGGTCTTGCCACTGTGGCTGGGACCTACCAGCAGGATCAACTTGCTGTTGAGATCGCCGATTTCGCCAATAAGCCTTTCGATTTTTGCCAGCATGCTCATCACCCTCAGTCCGACTCGGCTTCGAGCCGTTGTTGGTCAGGGGAGCGGTAGCCCGGTGCCAACACGGCATTTCGCACGCCATAGATGGCAAGGTGGTCCTTCAGCCACAACCGGTACTCGTGTCCGCGCAAGCTGTGATCGGGCGTGCAGTCCACACTCCATTGGCGAAGGGTGTAACCGGCGGTGGCAGCCCGAAGCTTCATCCGCAGTACGCCACCCTGCATGCTGTAATCCATCTCGGTGATCTCCGGTCGGGGCTGGTCTGGGTGCGGCACCAGGTCCAACTCGACGATTCGGGTCCACTGAATATCTTGATCGCTCATCTCGTGAGCTGCCACGGCCTGGCCATTAAGCACCACTGGGCGTTTTATCCGAGTGATGACGAAATCGCGGAATTCCTTTGACTTCCGGTCAAACGCGCGGACGTGCCAGCGCAGGCCTGTATCGATCAAGGCGAAAGGCACGATCTCGCGTTTCGATTTACCACTGGAAATCGAGTAGTACTCGACTGCCAAGGGGCAGCCCTGATGAATGGCGCGGGTCACACTCGCAAGCACATCCAAATCGGGATTCGTCAGCGGGGAAGGAGTTTCACTCGGCACCCAAGTTTTGAACTTCAGCGGCTCGCCATCACCGAAGGCCTGTGTCAGCCACGACATAACTCTTTCGGCCGGGTAATCGAACAGCGAATGGAAATCCGCGCCTAGGACATAGGTCTTGCCCTTGGAGTCATAGTCGATGTTTCCGGGGGCTAGCTCCCTGTACAGCGCAAGATCCCGGGTCGCTGCAGCAGACTGAATGGCAAAACGCTCCACTAAATCCTGCCGCCGAATCTCGCCAACGAAACGCACTCGAAGCTCGATAAAGGCTAGTCGATCACGCTGTGGCTGAGCGAGCTCTGCAAGAGGGTTTACGGGCGTCATATGAGTTAGAGGCACTTGATCTGAGTGTAAGAACGGATCTTATTGCACGCCTTAGGCGCACGTCCATATTTGTATTTTACAAACATGGTGGTAATCATTTTGATTACTTAATTTTCCGTGCAGCAGGGAATGCAAGTCACGCCCTGATCGTGACGATTCGGCATCGTTCAGACACTGCACCTGGAACTCTGGCTGTGCCCTGCTTGTTGGCGCCGACGCCGAATTGACCCAGTTGCCGAGACTTCACTGACCCAGTCTGATTCCTCGCGAATCATTGTCTGTGCTGAATTTGTGCAGGTTTGGAGATGGGTCAGTCTTGCCTCGGCACGTGGGTCAATTCGGCGTCGGCGCCCACACTCAGAGGAAAGTGATACTTAGTGGCCCAGTCAGACTGAGCCTGGTCGTGGCTGCATTCATTTTTGCAGGCCAGCACCTCCTCTACTCTGCTACCAGCGCTCAGAAAGCCGATCGATTACCGACTGCGATACATATTCCTTCAACGTCGTATTACTAGACGTCCAAGGCAGTACCGTTATTAGCCCCTGCTGCATCTAAAGCCATGGTGGTTGCCCCCATAGGACTTCGTAGCGGATTTGCACAGGTAGCTGGCGCGGTAGAACAGATCCGGCAGAACGTCCTCATCGCCTGCACGCACATACCTATCTACTCGGTATTCCGCATTACGGGGGATCTCAACCAGCCCATCAACTTGATTGTCAGCCAGGCCCAAGGCACTGGCCCATGCTTCTTGCATGCGGCTGATCATATTGTCAGCTTCAGATCGCAGCCGTCCAACCGTGTAGTAGGCATCTCGATTGAGCAAGATCAGCAGGTGATAATGAGGCCTGTTGCCATGCCCAACTTCTCTGGCCCAGACGTACCGGACCTTGCAGTCATGGGCGTATAGATTTCGTTCACGGGCCTTATCACGGTTGTGCTCGATCTTCGCTTTGAAGGATTCAATGAACCTAGTGATGACCTCATTGGTGTACGCATGATCAGGTAGATCGATTCCGCCTGGCAGACGGAGATCCACTCTGTAGGCCAATACCCTGGAGTACTGCTCAAGTGCAAGATCTATAGTGCGCTTCAAGCGGGACAGGTATTGCCGGACGAAGGGGCCTTTCTCAACCATCACTGGCAGGCCTTCAAAGGTGTCGTCGTGGTGCAGGCGGAGGTTGGTGTTATCGGGATGACGAAGCATGGTTACTACTCACTGGGATTAGGTTCATAACCAATGCCCAGTGTGTATTTTTTTAATCACAGCCTTGTAGGACACTACCTACGTGATATCCGGCTGCTGGCTCCTAAAGCCAGTAGCCGTCATGCCGACCGGTACCAAGCCTGCGGTTAGTTAGCGCTACTAAAAGCATAATACCCACACCGAGAAAGCCCTCACCAGAAAACTGAGGGAGCTGAGACCCGACTGCTCCCGCCACGCTTACATATTTGTTCCGCTATCACTCCGGTAAAAAACCATGCCCTGATCCGGTTTGAAGCCCAGTAGGCCGAGGCAATGGAAGCAACACTGCCTGGTATATGTAGAGCGTTTCCATGCAATCCCGGCAAGCGCTGTCAAGGACCAGCCGGCATAACTGCCATGACCGGCTGCAAACCGGTCATGGCGGTTATGCCTAGCTACTAGATGTTCTTACCTCGGACGCACCCTAGGTCAAGTCGCGCTCCTCGATCCTTGCCAGGATCCAATCATGCACCTCGCTTTCAACCCAGCCGACGCAACGGTCACCCAGCGGGACTGGTTTGGGGAAGCTGCCTTCCCCGATGTACTTGTAGATGGTCGACCGTGCCAGACCGGTCGAGTCGATGACTTCTTTCAGACGGATGATCCTCATGAACGGGCTCCTGTAATACGTTCAGAGGATTCGCAAAGCCTGTAAAAAATTACTTAATTACGTCGCCACTGCCTGGCCTACAACGCAACCCATACAAATAGAGCTCTTCCAAAGGGATTGCCTGCTCTCCAGCAACTTTGCTGACGAGTGCCTGAGGAGCGCTTGTGTCAATCACCAGACACCCATTCCAACCTTGCTCTGCCTTCGGCAGCGCGAGCAATGCACGGTAACAATTGGCATGCGCAAAATGTTGGGGGGCAATTACGAAATCGAGCTCACTGAGAGGAACATTCGAGGCGTTGGATAGCAGGGACTTGATCCATAGAGCGATGTCATACGCCAACGTAAAAAGTTGTTCGTTGAACCTGCCACGAGCAACGCTGACACTAATATCGTCAATCTCTTGCAAGCCTTCTGGCAGCCTAAAATCTTGTTGGATCTGCTGACGTAGCTGCAGGTCATCAATTCGCTTCTTCCCCCCTCCCTCAGCTAGATTCAGCCAGTGTCTGGATAAAAGTTGCGCAGCGTACTCCTCTAGGAGCGCCAGAAATGCACGATAAAATTCCGGCCCTTGGCCTGCCAAGACTTTGAGGATAAGAGCTTCGCTTGAACCGTGGATGATCTTGGCACCCTCTTTAGTTTTGTTTACTACAAAGTGAATTTTTTGCAGCAACTCTGGCCCGGCGCGGTAAATGTTTCTACCCTGAACCCCCAGAATAGAAGTTGCTTGGCCATTCCCAGCCAGCTGCGCATGATTCAGGTTGAGGTAGTAAACACTCTTTCGCTTCACAGCCAGCACCGGACTGCTTAAGCCAGGTATGTAGCTGCGGATCAAGGCTTGATCCATTAGCGTCTTGAGCCGGGTCCTTAACCTCTCCTTAGTCAAACCTGTCGCTTTGCAGATCTGCACTGTCCCGAGATTGCGCACAACACCGAACCGATCAGCACCGCATAGCAGCATGGCCAGCAGGAGCCGATTCACCCTGCTCAGGCCACCAGGCTTTCTTCTCGCTCTAAGATGAACCAGCGTCGCCCCCTTCTCCTGGTACTGACCTGATCTGTTCCCGGCTGCATCAGTCCCCACATGCGCCATCAGACGTCCAATGGCTGCTTCGTGCGTCACGCCCAACGGCACCGGTAAACGATTTAGCTCCGCTAGGAAGGTCTTGGCGACTCCATGGCACCTCGCCGGTCGCCCCCTTCCATTGGGTATTGATGAGCGAATCAGAACCTCAGCAGCCACCAAGGCATCCAGAGCCTCCGAAACCTGCCGGTCCGTAACGCCAACCTGCTTGGCCAAATCTTTAACACCTAGGCAGACATCGGTAACGCCGAAGCACTGAATGAAGCGCACCAGGAAGTACTTGGCCTCTGGCTTAAGGCCCTTGATCTCACAAAGCAAAGTACGTAACAGCACCTAATGGCTCCGGACAGCGGTTAAGATAGCTTAATATATCGCAATAATTACAGACTGTAATAAATAACTATCTGTTATGCATAACGTTACGAATAACGAAAATTAATGTACCATCCCTCCTCATCTCTAAAAACGAAATCTGAGAGGCAGGGCATGCGCCAAAGGTCATTGGGGCTTGAGTGGATCGATAAAAACGATTACCTGCAGCAGAGGTGGGCCCACGAGTACCTTCAAGGAAAAGGCCGCATCGACCAGCAGCGCAGATCTTCAACGCACGAATACCTACTCGGCGTGGGCAAAAGCCTAGAAGAGTCAGATGCTGGCCAAGGCCTGCTTGGTAAAATGAAGAATGCCTGGAGACAGAAGAAGTACAGGTCTCCCGACAAGGGTCGAAAGGCCTGCACCTTCAAACTCGAAACTGGGGTAAAAAAAGAGCTTTCGTCACTGGCGAGGAGAAGCCGAACCAACGAGACCAGCTTGCTTACCACTTTGATCTCTGACGAATCGCAAGCCCTGACGGACCTGAAAAAAGAGCTCAAGCAAGTAAACGATCAGCACAAAGCGCAGCTATCAGCCTGCAAAGAAGAAATCAACAAACACAAACAGGCCAGTAAGACCCTAATGGATTTATTGAAGAGCAGCGTGGCAGCGCTTTGTCGACTAGAGGTTCTGCTGCAAGATGTCGCGCCCTCAATAGAACCCGTCACCCAGGATCAGCAACGAAGGATCGACAAACGGTGCAGGCAGATAATGGACGATGCCGAAGCAATCGTGAAAGGTCAGAGCGCCCAGCTCCCAAGAGAGCTCTTTAATCACGCCATACCAGTGGGCGATGCCACTCACGCCCTAAAAGAGGCTGCAACAGCGAGCCCATTTTGTTCGCAAAAGTCATCGGCAGACAATCAATCAAGCTCAACTGAAGATACCTTTAGGATTGACTCGGAGCGCCTGCCGCTGCCAGAAGAACCTTCGGAACCCA
>Ga0065714_10064700_pt1 | contig 22656 bp, 23 predicted proteins | sample MisRhiReplicate2_FD_59101 | JGI IMG/M metagenome (GOLD analysis project Ga0065714, IMG submission 59101) | Miscanthus rhizosphere microbial communities from Kellogg Biological Station, MSU, sample Rhizosphere Soil Replicate 2: eDNA_1 v2... | ecosystem: Host-associated > Plants > Roots >...
GTTCACTTAAAGATACTGCTTGGATCTTAAACTCTAAACTGTAATTTTTTCTGATCTTTTTCATACTCTTAAAGTTAAAGAGTATAAGAATTGTGTCCTAACAAAGTTAGCAACTCCATCCTCATAATTTATAGCTTCAAGAGTTTTTGCCTGCACTTTTACCACTGTATTTTGGTAGCAGAAATAGCTTATTTCTTGGGTATCCCTCAGGGGGTTAAGTTCTTCGTATCTCAGAAATGATAATGCAGCATCTTCTGAAATCTGTCTTGCCTTATTGATCCATGCATTTTTTATTTCGTATTTGGTTACTCCGTGTTCAAGTTCCGATTCCTGATCAAAATTCTCATCAAGATATTCGAGGGCTGCCTGTATGATGTCCGATTTACTGACGATCCGAACGATATTACCCTGTATTCTGATAAGATGCTCAACTCCAAAGATTTTAGTTCTTCTGAATCCCAGATCTTCTGCATAACCTATATATCCATACGTATCAAACCTCACTTTACCTTTATCAGTAACCTCAAACGGAATCTCTATTTTTTCTTTGTTTCCCATTTTATTTCTTTACTTTTTGGGGTTAGACTTTAAAAACTCTTCCACTTCAGAAAGCTTATACCGAACATTCTTACCGATCGGATAAGAAGGGAAATCAGAATGAGCTTTCTTAAAGTTATGGAAGTGTGAAATTGAGATCTGAAGATGTTCGCACAACTGCTTATCTGTCAAAAGCTTTTCCTGACCCGCAGGCGTCCCTGCTAGTTCCAAGCCTTGCTCCGTCAGCAGAGATAGTACTCTCTCTCCTATCCGAACCTCCAGCTCCGAAAAAACTTTTGTTAGGTGATATGTTAGTGCGTTGTTATCCATGATCCTGTCTCAATTTGACGGATCAAAAGTAGAATAGCGAAGAATTTTTTGTAGTACGATGTGTAAAATCAGAACGATATTTGCACGTTTTACATACGATGTATGTCTTTTAGTTTCTTATTGATTCAGTAGAAACCTGTTTAAGATATTGTTCCAGAGATAATTCAGGGTTTTCAATAGTATCTTCAACATATCCCTCACGGATATGGACAAATGAATTGTATAAGATTTTTGCGAAATCTTCTTTGTTGATTTCAGGGAGACGAAATAATTTGAGTTCCTTTATAAACTTCTGTTTATCCTCTTTGTCTTTGATTTTTGGATAGAAATGACTTCGTGGTTCTGTCAGTTCAATAAATTCCCCTGTATCAACCAATAAACCTTCAGAATTCAATACAGTTTTCTTGATTTTTTTATTCTTTATCTGCTCCGCTAAGTTTGAATGATATTCGATATAATAGTTCTCATACTGGCTTTTCCCACGTAGATAATAATTGGAATAGCTTGTATAAAGTTGTAGCATCTTTTTCTTAAATTCTGTTTTCTTATTAATAGTGAGATACAATAGCATTATTGGATATGGATTGGTTGAATAGGCAAAAGAATTATCAAAGAACAATTGAATATCCTCTTCCTGTAAAATATCTCCAAGAATTGTATATACCTCTTGTTTGAAATCTGATTTTGTTTTTAATTTGTTTCCCAACCTTTTTTCAAAATCTCGAGCATCTTCAACAGCAAAATACAGCGGTAGTCTAAAATCAATCGGCTTCTCTATGAATCCATCAGGAAGTTTGAAAGTGGTAAAATCTCCGTATTTCCGTTTATGATTCTTTGCTAATTTTTTTAAGGATTCTCTCATCCCTTCAACCCCTTTAATAAAGTTATCAGCATTTTCTTCTATGAATCTTATCTGAAAGTCTTCATAACCATTAAAAGATCGAGATTTCAAAAGAGAGTTAATTTTCTGTTTTGAATAATAGATTGAACCGTATTCACAGATAAAATACTGCTCTAAGAGTGAATATTTCTGCAATTCTGTTTCAAAAGTATCTATTTCTAAAAGATAATCTTTAAGAACATTTTCTAAAAAATTAAAAACTTTGGCTACTGATTCCAAAGATAATTCTGTTAATTCTAATACAGTTCTATCATTTCTACTCATAAAAAAGACTTTTGGAAGGACTAAGGTAAAAATATTTAGTGGGTTTTGAAGAAATATTGGAGATTGACGAAAATGGAAATTTTCTTAATCTCTTTAGGCAAAGGCAGTACAGATATAAAATAGTAAAATAACTTCTCTGATTTTATAATCACAAAATCATTTTAATTTTTATTTTAAAATAGAACCACATCTTTGCAAAGTCAATCCAGCAAGGCTTTTCCGAGGAAGTTTAAGCGTATATTTCAGCGTTACGATTTTTGGAAATAAAAAAGCCCCATAAATAGGGGCTTGTCGAGTTTTTGTAGTGGTCCCACCTGGGCTCGAACCAGGGACCACCTGATTATGAGTCAGGTGCTCTAACCAACTGAGCTATAGGACCTCAAAATTTGGTTAAATTTTGTGATTGCAAAAATAGCAAAATTTCTTTCACTACAAAACTTTTTTATTGTTTTTCTTGACAAAGTTCTACCAAGACACCATTGGTAGATTTTGGATGGAGAAAGACAACTAATTTGTTATCAGCCCCTTCTTTAGGTTCTTCCGAAATAAATTGAAAGCCCTCTTTTTTTAATCTTTCAACCTCCTGCAGAATATTTTCTACCCCAAAAGCCAAATGATGAATTCCTTCACCTTTTTTTTCTATGAATTTAGCGATCGGGCTTTCAGAATTTTTGGCTTCCAGCAATTCTATTTTGCTTTCGCCTGTTCCATAAAAAGATGTGGTAACCCCTTCCCTTTCGACCGTTTCATTTTTATATGATTTTCCACCTAATAGCTTTTCAAAAAGTTGATCAGAAACTCCCAAACTTTTTACAGCAATACCAATATGCTCTAATTTCATACGTAGATTTATTATTTAAAAGTCAAAATAGCATCACAATTATAGTTTCCTTTGATATTACAAGTCAACTTAAGACAATTTATCAATGCTTAAATAAAGTCCACATTGCAATTTTGATACAGAAACCAAATTTCAATGAGCAATTCAAACAAAAATAGTAAATTTGCAGAACTTATGGAAAGCAACAGACAAAGAAAAGTAGCACAGATTATACAGGAAGATTTCGCAGAACTTTTCCGCAAGCAGTCAGCAGAAAGCAAACAGAGTTTTTTAGTATCTGTTTCTGATGTCAAAATTTCACCGGATTTAGGCGTTGCCAAAGTATATCTTAGTATTTTCCCACAGGAATTCAGAGCTTCAATCATGAAAGAAATCGAGGAAAATAAGGCACAGTATAGAAATTTCCTTGGCCAGAAAATGGCGAAGCAGGTACGAGTGATCCCTCATCTGAATTTCTATCTCGATACGGCTCTTGATGACGTAGAAAAAATTGAAAAAGAACTTAGGGGCGAAGGCGACAATCCTGTATTGTAGAAGATTTGAAAAACATTGCATTTTATATAGCATCACGATACCTTTTATCTAAAAAAGGAAGTACAGCCGTTACATTTATTACGTGGTTGGCGGTTGGTGCTATGACCGTTGCTGTTGCTGCAATGTTTGTCATCATCTCTGTTTTTTCCGGTCTCGAGGTTTTTAATCAGAATCTTATTTCTAACCTCCATGCAGATTTAACATTAAAAAGCACATCCGGAAAAACTATTTCCGATTTAAAAAAAATCAAAGGGATTTTAAAAAACAATAAAGAAATTCTTCACTTTTCACGGGTTATCGAAGAGAAAGTTTATGTAAACTATAACGGAAAAGGTGATATCGCTTATCTAAGAGGTGTTGATTCTGCCTACACCAAGGTAAATCCTATCGACACTACCATTTTTTATGGAAAATATCCCAGTTTTCAGTATTCCAACGAGGTGATCATGGAAAATTCTCTGGACAACAGACTTTCTATCCCCGTCGATACCATACAAGATTTTGCTACGGTTTTCATGCCTAAATCAGGAACCGGTATCATCAATAAGGAAGAAGATATTTATAACAAGAAAAACATCATGGTAACTGGTGTTTTTCCGGGAAATGACCAACTGAACAATTATATCATTTCACCGATTGAATTATCTGAAGAATTATTACAGCTTCCCGGAAATTCAGCTTATCAAATCGTTATCAAACTTAAAAACTCTGAAAACGCAGATCAGGTAAAAAAAGATTTGCTCAAATTTCTTGAAAAAAACGTTGAAATAAAAACAAAGCAGGAAGAGAATGCCGCATTCTGGAAGATGATCAACACAGAAAAGCTTTTTATCTATCTTATTTTTGCATTGGTTATTTTCATTACTACTTTTAATCTCGCAGGTGCTATTATTATTTTGCAGCTTGACAAAAAAGAGCAGGCAAAATCGTTGATCTCATTAGGATTTCCATTAAGCCATCTCAGAAAAACTTATTTTTATACAGGTCTTTTAATTGTAGTTTCAGGCGTTATTTCAGGTTTGATACTGGGAAGCGTACTCTGTCTTTTCCAACAGTACACCGAATTTTTCAAAGCTGTGGAAAATGTACCATTTCCTGTAAGAATTGTTGCCGAAAACTATCTAATTGTGGCTGCAACCGCATCGCTTTTCGGAATCTCCATTTCGTGGTTTTTCTCTAAAATCAGTAAAGATTATATTATTAAAAGTTAATATATCCCAGTTAATTTTTTTCGTAAATTTGCCTTCCAATTTAAAAAAAATGAAGCGAATTTTATATTCTTTATTATTAAGCGTTGTATTCATCAACGCTTTTGCACAAATTCCTGCAGGATATTATAATACCGCTACAGGTACAGGAGCAACTCTAAAATCCCAGCTAAAAGCAATCATTACCAATGGTCATATTGATAACGGATATGGAGGATTATGGATCGCATACCAAACAACCGACCGTGATTACTATTACGAAAATGACGGAACAATTTTAGATATTTATTCTGAAAGACCAACTGCTGCAGATCCATACAATTTTACAGTAACAACAGACCAATGCGGAAGCTATTCTGTAGAAGGAAATTGTTACAATAGAGAACACATAGTTCCCCAAAGCTTATTTAATGAAGCTTCGCCCATGAAAAATGATGCTCATTTTATCAGAGCTACTGATGGAAAAGTAAACGGCATGAGATCCAACTATCCTTTTGGAATGGTGGGTACCAACACTTCATTCACCTCTTTAAACGGCTCTAAATTAGGAACTTCGGCATCTGCAGGATATTCAGGAACTGTATTTGAACCGATCGATGAGTTCAAAGGTGATGTTGCAAGAATGATCTTTTATTTTGTGACCAGATACGAAACCCAGCTTTCGGGATTTTCTTCAGGCGATATGCTTGGCGGATCTGCTTTCCCGGGACTGCAAACGTGGGAGCTGAATCAATTGCTTGCATGGAACGCCCAGGATCCGGTTTCAGCTGCAGAAATAGGAAGAAATAATGCAACTTACAATTATCAGGGAAACAGAAATCCTTATATTGACAATCCTCAATATGTTAATTTAGTATGGGGGACGCAAACTCCTGACACCCAAGCTCCGACCGCTCCAACTAATTTGGTTGCAAACAATCCGACCTCAAACTCAATATCGTTAAACTGGACAGCCGCTACTGACAACGTGGGAGTTACAGGATATACAATTTACGTTAACGGGGTTCTGAATTCTACGGTAACAGGAACTACAGCGACAGTTCAAGGATTAAATCCATTAACGACCTATACTTTCTACATTATTGCAAAAGATGCTGCAGGAAACTCTTCTCCACAAAGCAATACTGCTACTGCAACTACTTTAGCAGGGCAACCAGGAGGTGGATCTTGCGGAACTGAAGATTTTTCTAACATTCCGGCAAGCGCATCAAATTATACTACAAGAACCTGGACTAATAACGGGATTAGCTGGACAGCAACTGATGCAAGAACCGATCAGGAAATCAATGGAAAAGCAATCACTATTCAAAACGGAAGTCTTACAAGCTCATCAATTTCGGGAGGTATTCAGAGCTTAACTGTAACTACATTACGTAAATTCAATGGCAGTTCAACTACTCTGAATCTACAAATCAACGGAGTGACTGTCGGAACAATACCTTATGGTGATACTACCGTTACAACAACAATTAACAATCTTAATATTTCAGGAAATATAATAATCTCACTTATCAACCCTGTGTCATCCAACAGAGTTGCAATTGATGATCTTTCGTGGACTTGCTATAATGCTTTAAGTACATCTGAAACTACGAAACAAAAATCATTCAGCATTTACCCTAATCCGGTAAAAAACAATGAATTATTTGTGAAAGGTGAAAACTTAAGCAAAATTCTAAAGGCTGAAATCTATGATCTATCCGGAAAACTGATTCAAAGCATTGCCAATCCTTTCAAAAATTCCAACAAAATCAACCTTCACGGAATTACAAAAGGAATTTATATTCTGAAAACAGATCATGCTTCTTCAAAATTTATTGTAGATTAATTAAACAAAATATAATTCAACTTAAAGACCGATTTTTTCGGTCTTTTTTTTATTTTTGACTTATGGATTCCAAAAAAAAACTAGGCCTTGTCGGAAGAAATATTTCCTATTCCTTTTCCAAGAAATTCTTTGAAGAAAAATTTCAGAAACTGATGCTTGATCAGCTTTCTTATAACATTTTTGACCTTCAGGAAATTGACGAGGTAGAAAATCTATTCCAAGATCCCGATCTTTTAGGCTTTAATGTAACCATTCCGTATAAAGAAAAAATCATTGATTATCTGGATGAACTCAGCGATGAAGCTCAAGAAATCGGTGCCGTAAACTGTGTTTTAATTGAGAACGGTAAAAAAACAGGATACAATACAGATGCTTTCGGTTTCGAAAAAACTTTAAAAATCCACAGAAAACCTCACCAGAATTCTGCATTGATTTTAGGAAACGGAGGTGCTGCAAAAGCCGTGCAATATGTTTTAAATAAAAATGGAATTTCAACTCAAACTGTTTCAAGAAAATCAGAACTCAATTTCGGAAATTTGGACAAAGAAACCGTTCAGAAACATCACATCATCGTTCAGTGTACTCCTTTAGGTACATTTCCGAACATCGAAGATTGTCTGGAATTTCCTTTTGACGGACTTTCAAAAGATCATTTGGTTATTGATCTGATTTACAACCCAAATTACACCCAATTTATCATTAATTCTGCCGGAAAAGGAGCAAAAACAGTCAACGGATATTACATGCTTGAGCAGCAGGCAGAAAAAGCCTGGGAAATTTGGAATTTTAAAAAAAAATAACATAAATTAGTACTTTATTTGGCTTTTCCCTATATTTAAAGAATAAACGCCACTCACATAAAAGATTTGCTATGACTACAGAAAACAATCTTTCTGAAAACGAAGAAAACAAAATTTCTACCGAGGTAACTCCACAGGAAACACCGGAAAGCCCTGCTCCTGAAGAACAGAGTACTCAAGAAGAGGAAACAGAGCATACCGAAGACCATGCAGATGAAGAGATCTCTCTGAGTGACGCCCTCAAAGAAATGGAAACAATCATCAATTCTAATAACGCAGGAGAGAATTTTAGAAGATTCAATGCGTTGAAAGAAAAAGCAAATCACGCTATTCATGACGAGATTGAAGACAAAAAACACGAATATACAGATGCCGGAAATGCAGCTGAAAATTTCAGTTATGAGCATCCTGCACAATCTAAACTTTCTGCACTGATTCACATTTATAAAGAAAAGCATGATGCTTTCCAGAAAGGCCAGGAAGAAGAGCAGAAAAAAAACCTGGATCACCGTCAGGAACTGATCGACAGACTTAAAAATCTATACACTAATTCTGAACCGGGAACCAATCTTTTCAAATCGATCCGTGAAATCAAGGAAGAGTGGTCAAAAGCCGGACAGGTTGCAAAATCCGAATTTAAAATTCTTAATAACAATTACTTTCATCATTTGAATCAGTTTTATCAGATGTTGGATCTTAATAAAGAGTTTCTTGAGCAGGAATACAGCCACAATCTTGAGAAGAGACAACATATCATTGCTCGTGCAAAAGAACTTGAAAATGAACCTGTTGTACAAAAAGCTTTAAACGAATTACAATATCTTCATAAACTTTGGAAAGAAGAAGCTGAACCGGTTGCAGAAGAATTCCGTGAGAAAACATGGGATGAATTTAAAGAAATCTCTAATAAAATTCACGAGAGAAAATCTGAGCTTTCTGCAGCAATTGAAACAGAGCAAAACGCCAATCTTGAAAAGAAAAATGAGATCATCGCTGAGATCAAAAAATTATCTGAGCCGAAAGATACTCCAAATCATAACTACTGGCAAAACTCGATCAAACGAGTTGAAGAACTTCGTTCGGAATTCCTAAAAACAGGAAGCGTTCCAAGAAAATTATCCAACAACAATTGGAATGATTTTAAATCGACGCTCAGAAGTTTTAATACTACAAAAAACAATTACTATAAATCATTGAAAGGCTCTCAACAGGAGAATTTAGATGAGAAATTAAAACTGATCCAGACTGCAAAAGACAATATGCTTTCTGAAGACTGGGATATTGCAGTTGCACTTTTCAAAAAACTTCAGGAAGACTGGAAAAAAATCGGTCACGTTCCGAAAAGTATGACCAATAAGATTTGGGACGAATTCCGTGAAGCCTGTAATACATTCTTTAATAATTACAGAGAAAAAAGCAATGCTTCTACCGACAACTGGAAAGAAAATTACAAGCTTAAAAAAGAAATTCTTGAAGAGCTTAAAACAATTTCTGACGAAGAAGGAAGCATTGAAAAAATTGAAAATATCAAAACTTCATGGAATAATATCGGGAAAGTTCCGAGAGATAAAATCGGAATCAATTCTGAGTTTAATAAGACTTTAAGAGAAAAATTAAAGCTTAATAAGATCAACGAACTCGAACTGAAAGAAGAAGGGTTGTCTGAAAACCAATTGACCGATAAAGCAAGAAAGATCAAAAATCAGATTGCTGATCTGGAAGCCGAAATTGTGAAACTGGAAAACAACTTAGCGTTCTTTAAAAACCCGTCGAGAGAAAATCTTATGCTAAGAGATACTTACAATAATATTGATGACAAGAAGGCTCATTTGGAAACTTTGAAGCAAAATCTTCACAATATTATATCCGGAGAATAAATATTTAATACAATTTATAATGGCGAAGCAAAGAAATTTGTCTTCGCTTTTTTAATGATATGCAGGACGAAATTTACATCAAAAGATGCATTGAGCTGGCTAAAAAAGCTTTGGGAAACACTTATCCAAACCCTTTGGTTGGAAGCGTAATTGTGCATAACGGGAAAATCATCGGTGAAGGCTATCATCATAAAGCGGGTGAAAATCATGCAGAAATCAACGCAATCAATTCAGTTGAAGATAAAAGCTTGATTCCTGAATCTACAATCTATGTTTCGTTGGAACCATGTGCTCATTTTGGAAAAACTCCGCCTTGTGCTTTAAAAATCGTAGAATTAGGATTTAAAAAAGTTGTCATCGGCGCGATGGATTCTCATGATAAAGTCAACGGAAAAGGAAAAAAAATTATTCAGGATGCAGGAATTGAAGCCGTATCCGGAATTCTGGAAAAAGAATGTATTGATTTAAATAAAAGATTCTTTACTTATCACGAAAAAAAACGACCTTTTATTGTTTTGAAGTGGGCACAATCAGCTGATGGATTTATGGATAAAGATTTCAAACCAACACAGATCAGCAATTCTTTAACGAAACAATTTGTGCACGAATTACGAAATAACGAACATGCGATTCTTATTGGAACGATGACTGCACTTCGTGACAATCCGAGTCTTACCACCAGAGAAATGACCGGAAGAAATCCTATCAGAATCCTGATTGACATCGATCTGAAAGTTCCTGCAGATTACAATATTTATAATAATGAAGCAGAAACTCTTGTTTTTAATTCCGTAAAAAATTCTGACGAAGGAAATATCAAATTTATTAAAACCGAACGAGAAAATTTCATTGAAAAACTGATTAGAAAACTATACGAATTGCAGATTCAATCGATCATTGTGGAAGGTGGAAGTTTGGTTTTACAACAATTTATTGATGCGAATCTCTGGGATGAAACAATTGTCATTAAAAATGAGCGCCTGATCATTGAAAACGGAACGAAAGCTCCAAGATTTCAACATGCGCCATTTGAAATTAAACAATTCAGAGATAATGTAATGGAATTTCATAAAAATTTAGATTAGAATCTGAACCCAATGCTGCACGAATACAAGACCATTGAAAAGCCCGTTGAAAATACACTTCTCAAAGAAAAAGGAAGTAAGTTTATCGGATTTGCCTTCCCTGTCAATAATGAAAGTGAGCTGAAGAGTGCTTTGGAGAAAGTAAAATCAGAACACCCCAAAGCGACTCATCATTGCTATGCTTTCAGAATGGGTCTAAATGGAGAAAATTACCGTGCCAACGATGACGGAGAACCTTCCGGAAGTGCAGGATTGCCGATTTACAATCAACTTTTAGCCAATGAGATCACCAATGTCTTGGTCATTAGTGTAAGATATTATGGGGGAACAAAACTGGGAGTTTCCGGTTTGGTAAAAGCGTATAAAGAATCAGCGAAAATTACTCTGGAAGAAGCCGAAATCATCACCAAAGAACTGGAAATGGAAATTGAAATTCAGTTTAACTTTAATCAGCAAAATGTCATTTTTACGCTTCTATCAAAGTTTGATGCAAAAGTCCTGAACTTTGATGCTCATGAAAACTGTATTCTGACCGCTTTACTGAAAACTGCACAAAAAGAAAATATCTCAGAAAAATTATCTGAAATGCAAAATGTGAAATATAAATTTATAGAATAAGAAGCTATATATCTCTATAATTCTATAGTCTTCCTTGTCTCTGTATTATGCAGAAAAATTTTAACATTTTTATTACCATATTTTTTCTTCATTTCTATCCCTATTTTTTGATAAACCTCAATATCCGGAAATGGAGCTGATTTGATTTCAGACATTGCCCAATTTTGCAAATTCAGATAAGGCTTGTCTTTGCATAACTTACCATCTACAGGCTCCAGATAAGGTTTCAATTCATAATTGTCATTGTTGACACAGATATACATTTGATACCCTTTACCCGAATACAGATTAAATGAAAAATACTGATACCAATTTCCAAAAAAACTGAATATCGGCATGATAAACCATAAAATAAGCCAATAAGAATTATTCAACATCATTTTACTATCTGTTTTCTCTACCGGTAAAGCATACAGGAGAAACAGAATAAAGATCAAAGTAAAATTCCAAAACCAAATTACCGAATTATAGTTTAAACCACAAGGTCCGATTAGAATTAAAATGCAGAAATGCATTATAATTAAAAGGAAACTTATTTTCCTTTTAGATTTTGAGACAAGAAGTGAAATTGCCAATAACACTTCAATTACAGGAATCAGCAATCCTGCAAAAAAGAGTTTGAATTTTAAAATAATTTCTAATGACAGACCAAAAAAATCTTTCAGAATCTCATCCATCCAGAAAGTAGATAGAAAACTTCGATTAAATTTGTGAAGACCACTAAACAAGTACATTGACACTAATAATAAGTGAAAAAGAAAAATGATATTTTTAGGTCTTGAAAAATTAATGATTACAACCGCAAGCATACACAAGTACATATATTCCCAAGGTTGCCATCTTACTGTATCTAATAAGCAACTCAGAAATTCAAATAAAAAAAGAGAAATCAATAGCAATCTATTTACTCTAAGAAATACGATCAACAATAAATTTAAAAGAGATAGCCCGAATATAATTAAATGTAAAGAATCCGGAATGTATTTTAAAAAATCAAACGGAGGTATTACAGGATAAATTCTTTCTGCAACCCATGTCTTATAACTCCATATTTTTGTAACAAACCAGACAAGAGCAATAACTTTGATTAGATATTTAATCTGTTGATTTTCTGACATTAATACTTTTTTCTGATACATTCAAGTTTTTTTTGATATTAACAAAAATATCAAATTCATTTGAGTTGATTAGAAAATTTTGAATTAAACAAAAAACATCCCAGAAAACTTTCTGAGATGCAATATAATTTTTTGATTTTAAAGATTAAATTCTAATCTCTGCGACCGCCCATTAAAAGTGATGCAAAGTAAAGAAGTTGAGCCAGAGAACCGATTGCAGCTACAAGATAAGTTCTTGCCGCCCAAGTCAGACTGTCTTTCACTCCAACAAATTCTTCTGATGTTACTGTTCCTGTATCTTTCAACCACTTCATTGCTCTGTTGCTTGCATCATATTCTACCGGAAGTGTTATAAATGCAAAAAGTGTTGTTATTGCAAACATGATAACTCCTATCAATAGAAGTATTTTATTTCCGCTTGCAGCCATCAGAACAATACCTCCAATAAGTACAAACTGCATCAAATTTGAGCTGATGTTTACAACCGGAACCAATTTTGATCTTAATTGCAACATCGAATAACCAACTGCATGCTGTACCGCATGACCACATTCGTGAGCCGCAACCGCCGCCGCCGCGGCATTTCTCTGCATGTAAACACCTTCCGAAAGGTTTACTGTTTTATCTGCGGGATTATAATGATCTGTCAATTGTCCGGGAACAGATATCACTTGTACATCATTGATTCCGTTATCTCTCAACATTTTTTCTGCCACTTCTTTTCCTGAAAGTCCATTTCTAAGATGTACGTTAGAGTAATACTCAAATTTAGATTTCAATCTTGAGGAAACCAGCCAGCTTACAAGCATCGAGATTCCTATAATAAGATAATAACCTGTCATTTTTTCTGAAATTTTATATATAATAATTCTATTAAGGGATGTAATAATTGTGCCAAAGTATTAACAATTATTAATTATATTTGTGGTAGAAATTACCCTAAAATACTATGTCAGAAGTTTCAATTCTTGAAGTAAAAACACCTAACGAATTAAAACAATTTGTGAGATTCCCGATGGATCTGTACAAAAACAATCCCTATTACGTTCCATCATTTATAAAAGACGAAATAAATGTGTGGAATCCTCAGGAAAATCCCGCATTGCAATATTCTGAAGCAAAGCAGTTTTTGGCATGGAAAAACAATAAATTAGTTGGGAGAATTGCGGTAATGATTAATCATAAAGAAGAAAAAGAACTTGGCATCAGAAAAGTTCGTTTCGGATGGATTGATTTTATTGATGATCAGGAAGTTTCAAAAGCATTAATTGACACTGTAATCAATTATGCCAAAGAACATAGAATCGACAATATTGAAGGACCGATGGGATTCACCAATCTTGACAAGGCAGGAATGCTGACTTTCGGTTTTGAAAAGATCGCCACAATGATCGGAATTTACAATCATGAATATTACCCAAAACACATTGAAAATCTCGGACTTGTAAAAGAAAAAGAATGGGTAGAATTTGAAATGAATTTCCCAAAAGTTCTTCCTCCAAAAGTAGAAAAATTCAGCAAGCTGATTGCTGAAAAGTATAATCTGCGAGTTTTAGATTTCAAAAACAAAGAAGAGATTTTACCTTACGTAAAACCTATGTTTAAGTTGCTCGACGAAACCTACAAACACCTTTCAACTTACACGCCTATTTCCGAAGAACAGATAAAAACCTATAAAGAAAAGTTTTTCCCGATGATTGCCAAGAACTACGTTATCTGCGTGGTTGACGAGCATGACGAGTTGGTTTCTTTCGCCGTTACCATGCCTTCATATTCTAAAGCATTGCAAAAAGCAAAAGGCAAACTTTTCCCTTTTGGATGGTGGCATTTTTTACAGGCTCAAAAGAAAAATGACCGTGCAAATTTTTATTTAATCGGAATTCATCCTGAATATCAGAGACGTGGTGTAACCGCTATTATTTTTAAAGAAATTTTCGTGCGTTTCAATAATATGGGTATCGATTTCGCAGAAACCAACCCGGAACTGGAAGAAAACAAAAGCGTGCAGGTTCTTTGGCAGGATTACAATCCTGTGAATCACAAAAGAAGAAGAACGTATTCATTAAAGTTTTAGCATGAAAGTACATCTCATATTTTTTGCCGTCCTGATTGCAGGGTTTATCTCTTATAATATGCTTTTCAAAGCGGAAGATGACCGGCTTAATACCATCATTAATATACTTTATGCGAGCGCGCTTTTTGGTTACATCGCTTTCATGGCTTTTGCTTTGCTTAAAAAAATGAAGAAATAAGTGCTATTTTTATTGATTCTAAATTATCGGTTTTCCTCAATTTCATCAGACTTTTAAGTTGATTAATTTCATGCTTTATTGTTTATTGCCTAAATTTGCAACTTGAGATAATAATGTAAAAATGAATTTACCTGAAAGTTATATTCCGATACTCATACAAGCCGGTGTAGCCATTGGTTTTGTTGCCATTTCTTTATTAGGCGCTCATTTTTTGGGTCCACAGCAAAAAAAAGGGAATTCTGTGAAGAACTCAAGCTGGGAATGTGGTATTCCTGTTGAAGGAAATGCAAGAACTCCATTCTCTATCAAATATTTCTTAACAGCAGTACTTTTTGTGCTGTTTGATATCGAAATCGTATTCTTTTATCCATATGCAGTTAACTTCAGAGAATTCGGAATGGAAGGATTTTTTGCAGTACTAATGTTCGTAGCTATTTTCTTCCTTGCATTTTTCTATGTTTGGAAACGTGGAGCATTAGACTGGGATAAATAATCAATCATCATTTTAAATAAGAGATTTAGATAAACACAATTGAATTAAGGTTAACATTAACCGTAATTTAGAATCTAAATTAGAATATTAAAATCAACAAAATGTCAGATCAAAAACCAATTATAAGAACAGATGCACCAGCTCCCGAAGGATTTGAAGGAGAAGGTTTTTTCGCAACGAAGCTAAGTAGTGTAATCGGGATGGCAAGAAAGTTTTCACTTTGGCCTTTACCGTTTGCAACCTCTTGTTGTGGTATCGAATTTATGGCAACGTTAAACCCTACTTATGATGCTTCGAGATTTGGTATGGAAAGAAACTCTTTCTCACCAAGACAGGCAGATATGCTGATGGTTTGCGGAACTATTTCTAAAAAATTAGGACCTGTATTGAAAGAAGTTTATACTCAAATGGCTGAGCCAAAATGGGTTGTAGCTGTTGGAGCATGTGCTTCAAGCGGTGGTATTTTCGATAGTTATTCTGTTTTACAGGGGATTGACAAAATCATTCCTGTAGACGTTTACGTTCCTGGATGCCCGCCAAGACCGGAGCAGATTATTGAAGGTGTAATGCAGGTTCAGGCTTTGGCAGAAAGCGAAAGTCTGAGAAGAAGAGACGCACCAGAATATCAGCATTTACTAGACTCTTATAACATTAGCAACTAAGAGAAATGACGAACGAATTTGTATTAGAAGCAATTACGAGAGAATTTCCTGAAACTGTAATTTCAAGTTCAGAACCTTACGGAATGCTGACAATTGAAATTAAAAAAGAAGATATCAAAAAAGTCATTCATTATCTGAAAGATTCATCTTTAGAAATCAATTTCCTTACTGATGTTTGTGGAATTCATTACCCTGAATTTCCTGATAAAGAAATAGGAGTTGTATATCATTTACAAAATATGATGACCAACTTCAGGCTGCGTTTGAAGATTTTCATGTCAAGAGAAAATATCGAGGTAGATTCTTTGACTGAATTATATGCCGGAGCCAACTGGATGGAAAGAGAAACTTTCGACTTTTACGGAATTAAATTTAAAGGACATCCGGATCTGAGACCTATTTTAAATATGGAAGATCTTGGATACCACCCTATGTTGAAAGAATATCGTCTGGAGGATGGCACAAGAACAGACAAGGACGATGCAATGTTCGGAAGATAATATAGCCAATGGCGGATGGCAATTAGCCAATAGCCAGAAGCAAATAGCTAAAAGCAAATATTATGAAAGATAACTCATTATCTAATATACTTAACCAACACGAAAGTAAAGAACAGATTGACGGGCAGTTATACACCCTGAATCTTGGTCCTACTCACCCTGCAACACATGGTATTTTCCAGAATGTGTTGACGATGGATGGAGAAAGAATTCTTCATGCTGAGCAGACGGTTGGTTATATCCACAGAGCTTTTGAGAAAATTTCTGAAAGAAGAAACTATTCTCAGATCACTACTCTTACTGACCGTATGAATTACTGTTCTGCTCCTATCAATAACTTAGGATGGCACATGACTGTTGAAAAGCTGATCGGTATCAAAGTTCCGAAGCGTGTAGACTATATGCGCGTTATTTTAATGGAATTAGCAAGGATCGGTGACCATTTGATCTGTAACGGGGTAACCGGAATGGATGCAGGTGCAATTACAGGATTGACTTATATGTTCATCGAAAGAGAGCGTATTTATGATATGTACGAGCAGATTTGCGGTGCGAGAATGACAACCAATATGGGAAGAATCGGAGGTTTTGAAAGAGATTTCACTCCAAAATTCCATGAATTACTGAAAGATTTCTTAAAAACTTTCCCGGCAAGATTTGCAGAATTCGGTCAGTTGTTGGAAAGAAACAGAATTTTTATGGATAGAACCATTGGTGCAGGGGCTATCTCAGCTGAGCGTGCATTAAGCTATGGTTTCACAGGTCCGAATTTACGTGCAGCAGGTGTAGATTATGATGTAAGAGTTGCAGAACCTTATTCTTCTTACGAAGATTTTGACTTCATTATTCCTGTAGGAACTGCAGGTGATACTTATGACAGATTTATGGTTCGCCAACAGGAAATCTGGGAATCATTAAAAATCATCAACCAGGCTTACGATAATCTTCCAGAAGGACCTTTCCACGCAGATGTTCCTGATTTCTATCTTCCTGAAAAGGCAGATGTTTATCAGAAAATGGAAGCTTTAATTTACCATTTCAAAATTGTAATGGGTGAAACTGATGTTCCTAAAGGAGAAGTTTACCATGCAGTAGAAGGCGGAAACGGAGAATTAGGATTCTATTTGGTAAGCGATGGTGGAAGAACACCTTACAGATTGCACTTCAGAAGACCATGTTTCATTTATTATCAGGCTTATCCTGAAATGATTACAGGTTCTGTAATTTCTGATGCGATTGTAACGATGTGTAGTATGAATATCATTGCGGGAGAATTAGACGCCTAATAGAATAGACAAAAAGATAAAAGAAGAAAGAATAAAGACTTTCTTCAAATAAATAAAATTGAATTTAGATCACGAATCAAATAGTCTTTTCTCTTGATTCTTTGTTCTTTAATCTATATTAATAAAATGAGCGAAACAATAGCTTTTAAACCGGAAAGTTTACAGCAGGTCCATAAAATCATGGCAAGATATCCTGAAGGAAGACAAAAATCTGCTCTTCTTCCTGTGCTTCATTTGGCACAGAAGGAATTCGGAGGTTGGTTAGACGTTCCTGTGATGGATTATGTTGCTGAATTATTGAGCATTAAGCCAATTGAAGTATATGAAGTTGCAACTTTCTATACGATGTTCAATATGAAACCTGTTGGTAAATATGTTTTGGAAGTTTGCAGAACCGGACCTTGCATGGTTCGTGGAAGCGAAAAAATATTAGATCACATCAGAACTAAGCTGAATATTAAAGACGGTGAAACCACTGCAGACGGTATGTTTACATTAAAACCTGCGGAATGTTTGGGTGCATGCGGATATGCTCCGATGATGCAGCTTGGGAAATTCTTTCACGAAAATTTAACCATAGAAAAAGTAGACGAAATCCTTGATCTTTGCAGAGAAGGACAACTTGCTTTGGACTAATCAAAATTTTAAATTCTAGATTTTAGATTTTAGATTTTAAATTGAATTAAAGTTTTAATAATAATTAATGCAAAAAGCTGTCACATTGAGCTTATCGAAGTGCAAAAGCCAATTGCAATAAGCAAATAAAAATGAGTAAAAAACTTTTACTTAAAGACGCACATATAGAAGGTATCCGCTACTTTGAAACTTACCGTAAACAGGGAGGTTACACTGCAGCAGAAAAAGCCTTGAAAATGACACCGGACGAAATTCTTGAAGAAGTAAAAGTTTCAGGACTTCGTGGACGTGGTGGTGCAGGTTTCCCAACAGGAATGAAGTGGAGCTTTCTGGCAAAACCGGAAGGGGTACCAAGACACTTGGTCGTGAATGCAGATGAATCTGAACCGGGAACTTTCAAAGACAGATATCTGATGGAATTTCTTCCTCATCTTTTGATTGAGGGAATGCTGATTTCATCTTATACTTTGGGTTCCAATGTTTCTTATATCTACATCCGTGGAGAATATTCATGGATTCCTGATATTTTGGAAGAGGCGATTGAAGAAGCTAAAGCAGCAGGATTTTTAGGTAAAAACATCTTGGGAACTGGTTTCGATTGCGAAATTTACGTTCAGAGAGGTGGTGGAGCTTATATTTGCGGTGAAGAGACTGCTTTGCTTGAATCTCTAGAAGGTAAAAGAGGAAATCCAAGATTAAAACCACCTTTCCCGGCTGTAAAAGGACTTTGGGAAAGACCAACGGTTGTCAATAACGTTGAATCTATCGCAGCTATTGTTCCTATTATAGATATTACAGGTGCAGAATATGCGAAAATCGGTGTTGGAAGATCCACAGGTACAAAATTAATTTCTGCTTGCGGAAATATCAATAAGCCAGGAGTTTACGAAATCGACATGACCATTACGGTTGAAGAATTCATTTACTCTGAAGAATATTGTGGTGGAATTCCAAACGGTAAAAAGCTGAAGGCTTGTATTCCAGGAGGAAGTTCAGTTCCGATTGTTCCGGCAAATTTATTATTGAAAACCGTAAATGGTGAACCAAGATATATGAACTATGAATCTCTTGCTGACGGTGGTTTTGCCACCGGAACAATGATGGGTTCAGGAGGTTTTATCGTTTTGGATGAAGACCAGTGTATCGTAGAACACACTATGACTTTGGCGAGATTTTATCACCATGAAAGTTGCGGACAGTGTACCCCTTGCCGTGAAGGAACGGGTTGGATGCATAAGATTTTAAAGAAAATAGAAAAAGGAGAAGGAAAAATGGAAGACATCGATTTACTTTGGGATATCCAGAGAAAAATCGAAGGAAATACCATTTGTCCATTGGGCGATGCGGCAGCGTGGCCTGTTGCAGCAGCGATTCGTCATTTTAGAGATGAATTTGAATGGCATGTAAAAAATCCTGAATTAAGTCAAACTCAAAACTACGGATTGGCCAATTATGCAGACCCTATCCCAGTTGCAACAAGTAATTAATAGAGTCTCAAAAAATTGAAAAATATAATCGTTCTTTTATTATTGATCGGATTCAGTTCAGTTAATTTAAAAGGACAACAACAGGAGGAAAACAATAGAGTTTTCAAAAAAGGAAGCTTCTTAGTGTTTTGGGGATGGAATAATGCCAAATATTCAAAATCAGATATTCACTTTAAAGGTGACGGATATGATTTTCAATTGGATAATGTAGTGGCGAATGACAGACAGACCAAATTTGATTGGGGAACCTATTTTAATCCGGGAAGTATAACAATTCCTCAGGTTAATTATAGAATTACTTATTTTCCGAAAGATAATTTAGGAATTACTTTGGGAATGGATCATATGAAATATGTGATGGATCAAAACCAGACTGTAAATTTAAAAGGATACATCAATGATCCCAAATATGCAGGAATGGTAAATAATGGGCAAGTAGATCTGAACAGTGGAGAATTTTTAACATTCGAACACACAGATGGTCTTAATTATATCAATATTGGAGCTCAGAAATATCATAATGTTTTAAATAAAAAACATATTGCTATTTTTGCGAGTTATGGAGGTGGATTAGGCGCATTACTACCAAAATCTAACGTTCAGTTGATGGGAAATGAAAGAAGTGACAGATTCCATTTGGCAGGATTTGGATTGGATGCGAGAGCTGCTTTAAGTTTAGTTATCATTAAACATATTGTATTGCAGGCGGAAGGAAAGCTGGGTTATATCAATATGCCGGATATTAAAACTACTCTTAATAACAAGCCTGATAAAGCTTCACAGGATTTTACCTATGCACAGGTGAATTTTGGAATAGGATATACATTTAATACGACAAAAAGATCAAAGTAATTTGATTTAATTAATAAAAAAGAACTATTGCTTAACGCATTATAAAGCGAAAGATATGAGCGAAGAGGTTAAGAAATTCAAGATAACGATAGACGGACAGACTGCTGAAGTTTTGCCTGGAACTTCCATTTTGGAAGCAGCAAGACAAATCGGCGGAAAATCTGTGCCACCAGCAATGTGCTATTACAGCAAATTGGAAGCCAGTGGAGGAAGATGTAGAACGTGTTTGGTAGAGGTTTCTAAAGGTTCGGAAGCAGATCCGCGACCGATGCCGAAATTGGTAGCAAGCTGCAGAACGAATGTGATGGACGGAATGGAAGTTAAAAACCTTTCTTCTGATAAAGCACAGGAAGGTCGTAAAGCGGTTACCGAATTTTTGTTGGTGAATCACCCATTAGATTGCCCGGTTTGTGATCAGGCTGGAGAATGTCATCTTCAGGATTTAGGTTACGAGCACGGAAATCTTGAAACCAGAACTGAATTTAAGAGAAATACGTACGAAGCAGACGACTTAGGTCCACACATCAAATTGAATATGAACCGTTGTATCTTGTGTGCAAGATGCGTTTTGGCGGCAAATCAGTTGACTGGTGAGCGTGAGCACGGAATTTTATTCAGAGGAGATCATGCTGAAATTTCTACTTATTTAAATAAAGCTTTGGATAATGACTTTATCGGAAACGTAATTGACGTTTGTCCGGTTGGAGCATTGACTGACAGAACTGCACGTTTCGCAAGCAGAGTTTGGTTTACAAAACCAATGAATGCTTCTTGTAAATGTGATAAATGTTCCGGTAAAACTACTGTATATTTAAAAGGTGATGAAGTGGTAAGAGTTACCGCAAGAAAAGATCAGTGGGGAGAGGTTGAAGAATTCATCTGTGACACTTGTCGTTTCGAAAGAAAAAATTTATCAGACTGGAACATTGAAGGTCCTAGACATATCGACAGACATTCTGTTATTTCATTAAACCACTACGAGAAACCTAAAGACGAATTGAGAGTTTTAGACAATCCGATGGCGAAAGAAATCAGCGAAAAAGACGAAAAATAAATTAATAAGACATCAGATTTTAGATATTAGATAACAGACTTTTGTAATTCTAATTTCTAACTTCTAATATCTAACATCTATAAAATAAAATGGATTTACTTACATTTAAATTAATACTTGTACTGGCGCTTTTCCTGTTATCATTAACGATAGCAGCCTACTCTACTTGGGCAGAAAGAAAAGTGGCAGCAATTATGCAGGACAGAATCGGACCCAACAGATCTGGACCATTCGGTTTATTGCAGCCTCTTGCAGATGGTGGGAAATTTTTCTTTAAAGAAGATTTTACTCCTCAAAATGCAGAAAGATTTCTTTTTGTTTTAGGACCTGCATTGGTGATGTTTATTTCCCTGATTACCGGAGCGGTTATTCCTTGGGGTAAAACTTTGAATATTGGTGGTGAATCTTTCGATTTGCAGGTTGCTAATATTGATGTAGGTGTACTTTTCATTATCGGGATGGCTTCTATCGGTGTTTACGGAATTATGATCGGAGGATGGGCTTCCAACAATAAATATTCATTATTAGGTGCAATTCGTGCTTCTTCGCAAATGATTTCTTACGAATTGGCGATGGGTCTTGCATTACTTTCTATCATTATGATGACAGGAAGTTTAGATTTAAAAGTAATTACCGAAACTCAGACTTCAGGGAAAATCTGGGGTCTTTTTGAGATAGACGGATTAAACTGGAATATACTTTACCAACCTTTAGCGTTTTTAATTTTCTTTGTATCGGCTTTGGCAGAAACCAACCGTCACCCTTTCGATTTACCTGAATGTGAATCTGAACTGGTAACAGGATATTCTACAGAATATTCTTCAATGAAATTAGGATTGTATATGTTTGGTGAATATGTGAACATGTTTATTTCAAATGCATTTATCGTTGTTCTTTTCTTTGGAGGTTATAACTATCCTGGAATTGAATGGGTAACCCAAAACTGGGGAGAAAACGCAGCAGGAATATTAAGTATTGTAGCATTTTTAACGAAAACAGTTGTTGGAATTTTGATCTTTATGTGGATCAGATGGACGCTTCCAAGATTCAGATACGACCAGTTGATGCACTTAGGATGGAAAACTTTGATTCCATTGGCATTGGTGAACCTGATGATTACGGGAGCTGTAATTTTAGCTTTTGGGAATTAAATAAAATTGAATATAAATTAAGATAAGACACAAGATTGGTCTAAAATCTAATGTCTAACATCTAATATCTATAAATAAATGAAACTTACAAACAGATCAAAAGTTGTTTCGAATAAAGAAATGACCTTTTCTGAGAAAATCTACCTTCCGGCGATTTTCAAGGGAATGGGGATTACTTTTAAGCATGCTGTGAGAACCGTTGTAAAACGTGCTCCGAATGTTTATTCTTATCCGGAAGTACAAAAACCGAGAGCAGATATCTGGAGAGGTCAGCACGTTCTGAAAAGAGATGAAGAAGGCAGAGAAAGATGTACAGCTTGTGGTTTGTGCGCAGTGGCATGT
>Ga0065714_10064701_pt1 | contig 22609 bp, 8 predicted proteins | sample MisRhiReplicate2_FD_59101 | JGI IMG/M metagenome (GOLD analysis project Ga0065714, IMG submission 59101) | Miscanthus rhizosphere microbial communities from Kellogg Biological Station, MSU, sample Rhizosphere Soil Replicate 2: eDNA_1 v2... | ecosystem: Host-associated > Plants > Roots >...
CGCGCGACCATGGCCAATCAGAAAATCGTCCCGCTCAATGAGGTCGAGCCGATGTCCTCGCCGTACTTCTCGCTGATCATCGTTCCCGGCGAAAGGTGGCAAGGCTGATGCCCCGTCCAGTTCCGGCGATTGTCATTCTGGGCAATGGCAGCCTTGCGACCGCGCGCAAGATTCAGCAGGTCTACCCCGGCGCGTTGATCCACGGCCTGGCCGAACGGGTTGAAGGCGTGGACCGCGTCTATCACGAGTTCGGCGCGACCTTGCGTGAGCTCTATCAGCAGGACACGCCAATCATCGCGCTGTGTGCGGCCGGGATTGTCATTCGCACGCTGGCGCCGTTGTTACTGGAGAAAGGCGTCGAGCCGCCGGTGCTGGCCGTGGCCGAAGACGGCAGCGCCGTGGTGCCGCTGCTCGGCGGGCTGGGTGGCGTGAACGTCATGGCCCGGGAGATTGCCGCCGGTCTTGAAGTCGCTGCGGCGATCACCACCAGCGGTGAATTGCGCTTTGGCACCTGCCTGCTCAATCCGCCGAGTGGTTATGCGCTCGGTGATCTGGAGTTGGGTAAACGCTTTGTCTCGGATTTACTCGCCGGTCACAGCGTGCGGATCGAAGGGGCGGCACCGTGGCTGGCGCAAGCGCAGTTGCCGGAAGATCCGCAGGCACAATTGTCGATTCACGTCGGCAGTGCCGAGCGCACACCGGCAGCCAATGAGTTGATGATCTACCCGCGCAGCGTGCTGGTGGCGGTGAGCGCCGAAATCGCCGATTTGCCGCAGTCGATTCGTGCGGCATTGCATCAGTTGAACATCGCCGTGCAATCGGTGGCGTGCCTGTTGGCCTGTGATCTGCACATGGCCAATGCGGCGTTGCGTGAAGCGGCGCTTGAGCTGGGCGTGCCTTTGCGGTTTGCGTCGACTACCGGCGGAGCCAGTGATCTGGCCCGTCAGGCGCTGCCGAACGCCTCCGTCCTTTCGACTGACAAGGGCATTGCCATCGCGGTAGCCAGCGAACCGCTGGACCTTGCTCGGATCGGCCGCCCGCGCGGTCGTCTGGCGGTGATCGGCTTGGGCCCTGGCGCCGCCGAATTGATGGTGCCGGCGGTCAAGGCAGAACTGGCGAAGGCCACCGATGTGCTCGGCTATGAAACCTACGTGCGCATGGCCGGACCGTTTCGCGAAGACCAGGTGCTACATTGCACCGACAATCGCGAAGAGATGCAGCGTGCCCGTCACGCCTTTGAACTGGCGGCGCAAGGTCGTTCGGTGATTGTGGTGTCGTCGGGCGACCCCGGTGTGTTCGCGATGGCGGCGGCGGTGCTTGAAGCGTTGCACGAGTCGACTGAGGCGAGTTGGCACAGCGTTGATCTGGAGATCCTTCCGGGCGTTTCTGCTTCCCTGGCGACGGCGGCTCAGGCCGGTGCGCCGTTGGGGCACGACTTCTGCGTGATGTCGCTTTCGGACAACCTCAAACCTTGGTCGATCATCGAGAAGCGTCTGGACCTGGCCGCCGAAGCCGATCTGGCGCTGGCGTTCTACAACCCGATCTCCCGTGCGCGTCCCTGGCAACTGGGCCGAGCGCTGGAGATTGTGGCGCAGCATCGCACCCTCGAAACGCCTGTAGTGCTGGGGCGTGACATCGGTCGCCCGGGGCAGACCTTGCGGGTGACCACGCTGGGGCAATTGACCCCGGATCAGGTGGACATGCGCACCATGGTGTTGATTGGTTCGTCGACAACCTGCGTGTTCCCGCGTGCCGAGGGCGGTGAGTGGGTGTATACCCCGCGTTGGTATGGCGACAAACCCGCTTCATGAAGCGTGGCGGCCTCGTTCTGAGGCCGCTTTCCTGTTGATAGTTCTCGCGTCGGGCATTTAAGTGTCCTGATGTTAATAAAGACTGGGATCGGTCATTGCCGCCACTCATGTTTATTGAGCGTTGTGATTCTGCTTGTGTGTTTTTTACTGTTTTGCACGGCGTTTAAGTTTCTGGATGTTCTACGGGTAATGAATTGTTGGTTTTCCATCGTGAGACGGAAAATTAGTTGGGTTAATGTTGTTTCCTGAGTCTGATTGGCTCTTTGGTTTTTTGCCGATTTCTATTTCTACAGGGAAGTTTATTTATGGATGAGCAGGAAGCTCGTCGTGCGAACGGCTATGTCGGTTTTGTCGATCTTTTTAAACTGTCAGATCTTGAACAGGCCTTGCTGGCCTATAAAGGTACTGATGGATATGACGCTGTTTTTCGATATTACTTCGGGTGCCTCGGGCTGCTCGATTTTCCAAGGATGCGTGTGCCGCTGGGTCTGTTGTGCCAGGCGCTCAAGTCTTTGGTTGAACCCAATGGCCGACGCCGACGTGCCGCTGAGCAGGGGCCGCCATCAGCGCCGGATGAGGGGGCTGCGCCTGGGCTGACAGAAATACAGGACAGGCTGGAAAGTTTTCATGCACGCCTGTCCAACAGCATCGAACAATTAAGCGCCGTCGCCACTGAAGTGCCTAAAATCTTGCACTTTGTCTGGCTCGGTGGCGGTCTTGGGGGTATTCAGCGCGATTATATTAATGTCTGGAATAAAGCCGTAGCCGGGGAAGGTTACAGCGTCAAGCTCTGGTATGACAGCGACGCACTACTGGCCTATGAAACAAATCGGATCATTGTTGAGGCCGCCAAGGCTGACGCGATGCTTAATGGCGGGCAGGCCAGTCAGACAGCCATTGAACTGGGCGACAAGTATGAGGAACGTGCCATCGTCCTCAAGCAACAAATGTACGCTCATATCTCTCTGGCTGTAGCGCGGGGTATAACCGCCGATGAAGCAAGAATTGATCTTCTGGTTCGGGCTTATGGCCAGAATGAAGCTCACCTTAAAGCCTTGAGGGATAAGAACAGCCGAAGTATTTCGGAAATGGGCGAGCAGGGTATTGAACTTCACGATCTGGCGAATCAGGTAACACCGCTCAGTTTGCAGGCTATTTACCAACGGGAAATAAGTTTACGTGGCAATCTTGCCGCCGCGTCCGATGTGGTGCGCGTTGAGGCGTTGATCGCTGAAGGCGGAAGTTATGCCGATGTCGATAACCTGCCACCGCTACGGGAAACGCTTGGCGGCGTGGATATCAGCCAATTCAGCGCCGATGCGCGTTTGGGCGTGTTGCAATTGTTACTGGATCATAACCCTGAGTGGATGCCAGGTCGTCAGGCACTACGCGGCCAATACACGAACTATTTCGAAGTAATCCCCAAAGAGCATCGTCCGGCTCTGGAGCGATTTGCCAAAAGTCGCCCGGACTTGAGCAGCGTTTTTAGCCCACCGGCAGAACGCCTCGTTCGGCCTGACGGGTTGCGAGCGGTTGCGGAGCAAAGCAGTTTAAGCAATGCGTTCCTGATGGCTCATCCCGGCTCGGCCATGTTGAGGGCGGTGATCGAGCGTTTCAGGTTCAACTATGAAGTTGTCGACGCCACGGCACGCTTGGCCCTTGAGCGAAACATTGCGCTGATCGACGCCGAGACCATGAGCGGTCTGGCATTGGAGGTGATCGAAAAACAATTCGGTCCCTTGCACCAATTGTCATCGGAGGAAGAGCTCTCGTTCAGTTTTCTGGTCGAGGCTGCGGCGACCTACTACAGCGACGGCATCCGCCCCCAGAGCGAAGTGACGATCTACCTGACCGGTCCTGCGGCAATGCGCGATGCAATCGAGGCCTATGCCCGCGCGCACTTCACCGTTCGAGCGGCCGAATCCTGGCGCGAGGACGTTGCAATTGCCGCCAAGGGCACGGTCAACCGGGCAACCGAGGAGGAGTTGGATCATTCCTGGAAAGAAAACGCGAGCGACACCGGGCAATGGTTGATCAATGAACAAAAACGTTGGCAAGAAGGGCGGTTCAAAATCCGCTTTGCGGGTGATGTCGCCCAGTTGCTCGAATACCAGACCATCCAGTTTGAGGAAGGCTGGCCTGTCATCGAGGGGCGTCATGTGTTGTCGACGGTGCTGTTACAGCGACTGGCCGATGAATTGGGTGGGGCATTCCTCAACGCGATGAATGAGCAACACAGCGGTCCGATGACCTTCGAAAAAACACTGCCATTGAGTTTTGATGATCGCCAATCAATCCTCGCTCAGGATGTCAGAACACGGCCTCCGGCTTCGCTGAGTGACTCGACGACTCAACAGCTGTCAGTCGATGAAATACTGAGCCGCATCGCCAACGGCTCCTTTCTGAGTGCACAGTTGAGCCCCCGGCAGCGGCTGATGCTGGGGGCGTTGCTGGGGGCGTCGGCACTGGATAACCGCAGCTTCGACTCGGTGAGTGTCGAACTGGAGAATCTGGCCAATACTGTTTCCGAGCTGGGGGTATCGGGCCGTTATGCGGCCATTGAGCGCCAACTTTACAAACACCGTGCGCCGGCCTTTCTGGCTGGGCTGGAAAACGTTTCAGGCGAGCCACCGATGTTTGCCGAGCGTGCCCTGGATCTCAAGACAAATGCGCTCAAGCAGCCGCTGACCTTGCGTGAATGGGGCCAGCAAGTTGCCCGGATTCAGCAATTGGCGAAAATTGAATTCCGTGACCGGATTGTCGAACGAGTGAGCCTTGTCCTGAACAGTTTCCATGCTGGCTCGACCAAACTGGTGCCGCAGGATTTGCTGCTGCAGGGCACTGGCGAGCAAGTGGGTGGCCGCTGTTACCCGCTGACGTTGGCGATGTCCGCGGCATTGACCCAAGGCCCGGCCGCCGCCAATACCCTGCGGGAACGCTTCTACCTCGGCGTTATTGACCCTGAAGAAGGCGACTCTGCGGTCTTTCTGCGTGTCGTGGAAGAGATGCGAGGATTACAGCTGAACGAGATGGGCGCCGCCTTGGCTCGCTCTGATCTGGCTCAGGTCGTGGCGTTACTCGAGGCCAAAACATCCACGACTACTTTGATGCTCAACTCCAATAACCACTCCATGCTGGTGGCGAAAACCTTTGATGGCGAGCGCGGCCTCTATCATTTCTACGATCCTAACTTTGCGGTGTTCGAGGTTGAACAGCCGCAGCTGTTTCGTGAGGCGCTGGAGGCGTTCTTCCTGCAGCATGAAATGGCCAGGCAGTACGACGCCTACGGTGAAACTTCACGGCCGATGTTTGACCTGATCGAACTGGATGGGGCGCGCCTTGCCGGGACATTACTGTCTTCTGGTCTTCGTGTGTCGGACTTGCTGCAACCCGGCCCGCTGAAGGAGCAGTCATTGCCAGCGGTCAGGCAGCGCCTGGCGAGTGCTCGCGGCGAATCGCTGATGAATAATCCGCGACTGGGCAGTAGTCTGCTGGAGCTGGACGGTCATTGGTGGGGCCAGCAGATAGAGCAGGCGACTACGGCGCTGCAGGAAAAGAATCCAGGGGTCGCAGGGTTTGTCCCGTTGTTCGAGACACTGGAAGTGACCCCGGTCGGCGAGTATCGCTTGAGCCTGATCAACCCCCGCAAGCCTGAAGATCTGGTGCAAGTTATAACCAGCGATCAACGTTTCCTGCGCATCAAAAACTATCTGTCAGCGCATTTCTCGACGCTGGCCACAAAACCCCGGGCACCGATCAACGAGCCGGGTCCGACCGGGGCTGGCAGCGTTCATACACTGAACGCAGGCTTCACTATCCAGGCGCTGATGAATGCGCTGCGCTCTCGGGAAGGCGCCGGGAAACCGTTGACCACCGCCGTCCGGTTGCACGCCTATGTCAATTACGCACAGCTGGTGCACGGTAACGTGATTGATGTGCTTGGCCTGGTCAAACTGGTTCGACAGGCCCTGGCAGAAGAGAAGGTGATCGCGCAGACCTGTGCGCCGGTGGTGAGCGAAGCGTTGGGACATGTGGCCAACGAAGGTGTGGGCGCGGTGTTAGGTCTGGCCAATGCAGGCTTTGATGTTTACCAGTTGGCTACGGCCCAAAACGATGTGGAGCGCGCGCAGTACGGGACTCAATTGGCATTTGATTCGGCGAGTGTGGTGCTGGCCGGCGCAGGAATCGGCGCCGGTGTGGTCGGTGCGAGTACGGCGGCAGCGGTTCTGGGCGGAGCCGGGGTGATTTTGGGCGGCCTGGCCATCGGTGCCGCAGCACTGGCACAGGGCTTTGCCATCATCGCGGAGGAGGTGAAACAGGTCGGGTTGTTTTTTGACGAGCTGGAGCGGGCTCATCGTGCAGGCGGTTATCGGTTTGATGAGGGGGGTAATGCATGGTTGCCTCAACCCTCGCTGGTATTCCATACGCTGGATTTGAATGCGCAAACCTTGATGTTCGACAGCCCCAAACTGTTCCCCCTGCGCGATCATTTAGGGGTGCCGGATTTTGAGGTGAATTACGAGCGAGCCATTGATATTCGCCGTGAACTCAACCTGCCGGGACAGGCCGATTTCCGTCCTGCTGCCGGACAGGTCATCGTGCTGCCCTGCACGCCTGAAACGATCTACGGCTACGAGTACAAGTGGCTGCCTTTTTCCACGTTGCGTCATGACGTTGGCTTTGATGTGGCCCGTCGCCTGGAGAAAAAGAAGCCGGACGGCCAATACCTGTTTCTCTTTTCGTTCTATTCGTTTCCCGGTGACTACATTGTCTATCGTCTGAACCCGGTCTATCAGCCGACGCTGATCACCGTGCGACTGGATGCAGTCGATCGCACACTGGTGGTGCCCGATCTGCCGAAATCGTGGCATGAAAAAATCACCTATAGGATCGAAGGCGCCGATGCGCAATGTTCGCTGGTGCTCAATCCCGGAGTCAGCATTGAACTTGAAGCGCCGTCGCTGAAAACTTCGCGCTGGGTACTGCACGCGTCCTGGGCGAACGTCAGCGATGTACGAGTGGAAACCTCCGGAGGCGTTTCCATTGGCGCAATCAAAGTGATGATCAGCGGCAAGGGACGCCATGAAATCATGGTCAAACTCGCCAACAACCAGGTGTTCAGGGTTGATCAGGTAAGCCAGCAATTGCTGCTTCTGGAGCAAGATGTGGCCCCAGGCATAAACGCGCAGGTGTTGCAGGACCACTTCAAGGCCCTGGCCAATGACCATCGTCTGGCCATGCCTTATACGCCGATTCATCAGTTTCCGGTCCCGTTTGAAAACCCGGACGAACCCAGGTTCGCAAACGCCTGGTACGACGCGGGGGAAGACCGGTTTCTATACATCCGCGATGACGCGCTGGGAGAGGCCGATGGCGCATTGCTGGGCGCAGTGGATAGCGGCTATGCCTACTTCTACGACCCGCACACTTACTTCATCTGGCGAGTCGACGCAGTGACCGGTTTGCTCAGTCATCGTTACAGGCTGTTGGTGGCGAGGATTGCAGATAGTGTCATCACCCACTGCAAGGTGGAGTCGCACGGGGTGATCACGATCGTTCAGAGGGTCACGCGCCAAGGTCGGACGGCAGACGAGTATGTGTACCACCTGCATGGAGACGAGGTGTTTTTGAGTTCAATGACTCGAGATCTGGATCTGGCTCTGGAAACCGTCTTGAGCACGGCTGACACGCTTACCGACTGGGCACGGGTGTTTGGAGAGTATGTTTCACCTTTGCCTGCCTCGACTCACGATGGCGTCACCACAGTCAGCTGGCAGCCTGCACCTTACGTTTCGGTTTGCTGGAAGGTGGACTCAACGTTGCGTGATCTTGCCTGGGTTCGCAGCAACGACCAGCTGATTGTTCGTCCCGTCCCGTTACGACACCGGGCACGAGGCTGGCCGGACTCCATCAAACAAATGAATGAGCTCACGCTGATTCCCCCGGCAAACGATGAGGCTGATGTTTTCGTCATTTACGACAAGACTTCCAGGCGTCTAACCCGCCATGAACGGATTAACGGGGCTTGGTCCGTTCGACAGATTGCACCCGAAGGGCTGGTCAATGTGGTGGCTGTTGAAGGCGGCTTCCTGGCGCTGACCCGCGAAGGTCTGTTCTTCAATGTGACCGCCGAAGGCCGCCTACAGCTGGCAGGCCTGTCCGATGACTGGCTCAGGGATCGAGCGCAATGGTGGTTGGCGCTGGATGCGGTGGCCACTCAAGACCCGGTCGAAAGTTTTGCCATTGTGGGTTTGAAGAATTTCAGCGGCGAAACCCGGTTAAGCGCCTGGTATGTGGATAATCGGTTGTTGCTGTCCGAACTGGGGCATGGAAAGGAAGTGCGTTTGCTGAGCGTTACGCCGGATAACAAGGCGGTCTGGTTGCTTGAACGTTCAACCGGCGAAGTCTACCGTCAGGCATTCATTGATCCCGACGTGCTTGACGGTGCGTTTGGCCCGGGCCTGCGATTGTTGCAGGCTGACGCTGTACCGGCCCCGCAGCGCGAGTGGGCGCCCTGGCGGTTTGCCATGGTCCGCGCAGAAGGCGCAGGCCTTCGAGCAACAACGCTTGAAGGGATCGAGGTCGAGCTGCGTTATCAGGAGTCGGTGTTGGTGACCGGGGTCGATAATGATTGGGTTGCCGCTCAGTCCGACCCATTGCACGACAGCCTCAAGACGCTGGTCGAGCACCATCGGCATACCGGTTTTCTTTCGGTAGAGGAGCCCGACAGCCGACAATGGTATGTGGCCGAAACCGGGCGATTGATTCGGGTGCCTCAGGCATCGATACCTGATGACTTCGAACTCTTGGGTACGCAGCAACACACGAATGTGTTGCTTCATGACAGCAAAGATGGGCGCTTGCACACCTACCCCTTGATGGAGCAGACCGGTCCGGTCAGTTATGTGCAGCGTAATGCGGAAGTCATCGCGATCGAGGGACAGATGGCGGTAAGTGACCTCTTGCCGCTGCTGCCCGACGATGTGAACACCTTGATCCTTCGACTGGGGCAAGGCGCAGTCACTTGCCATCTATCGCAGGCTGCCTGGTTGAGACTGGAGTCGGTCATCGTCGACTGCCGACAGTCTCTGGGCGGTGCGGCATGGATTCCCGGAAAGTTGATCTGGGCCTTGGAGCGCCCGGAACAACTTTTACTGAGCAAAGTTGGGGAACACCTGGTGATGATTGATTCGGACAGTGGGCACAGTCTGATCTTTCGTCAGGTATTTGCGGCGGATCCAGCCTTGCGTGGGGAGGTGTTTCTGGCAATTGGCGGCTATCAGTCCGTTGCAGTGTCGGGGCTGGTGAGTGCCTTGGCCTCCAGAAAGGACACCACGGGCAGTGTGTTTTTCAATGAACTTTTGTCGAACGGAAAAACTGAAACAGTAGGAAGTTAAGTTATGCCGTTTCGTCACGCATTGCGCTTGTTCAATGTGTGACGACATTGTTTTAGTGTGTTTACGCTTTATTGGTTTGCCGCGACATGATTTGAATTTTCTTCAGTTTGAATAGATGGCCTTCGTGTCATGGTTTGCTCGCTCTCAACGAAGTTTGTTTGTGTGAGTATCGCTTTATAACTGTTTTTATAATTTTCTGATGGTTGGGTGTCCCGTGCCTGCAATGTTGTGCGGGTTTAACGAGTCTGATTGTCTTTTTGTTGTTGCTGTTTCAAGGATGAAAGTTTAATGAGTGTTACTGAAAAAATATCAAATAAAGGCCATGGTTTTTTCTCCCCGGAAGAGTTTGCAATCGTCAAAGCTTCATTTTCCGAGTTCTCCGGTACGACCGAATATTTAGCGCTTGAGCGCTACTATCACCTTGCGAATGAAAGTCCAAATGCCCCTGAAAAACAGGTGCCCGTAAAACTTTTTCAGGACGTATTCGAGTCGCTGCTTCGTCAAAAAGCAACGCCGGTTTCGCCCTCCCTCCGTGAGGCCTCTGCCGGCCTCAAACAATATGCGTCCAGGCTGTCCAATACCGCCGCCATGCTCCCCAGGGCGGCTAAATTCGTGCCAAAAATCATGCACTTCGTTTGGGTCGGTGGCAGTGAAGTGGGGGCGATTCAGCGTGATTACATGAACATCTGGCGTAAGGTCCTCGCCCCAGAGGGCTACACCTTCAATCTTTGGTACGACAGCGATGCCTTGCTGGCCTTCGAGATGAACCGGGTGATTCTCGAAAGCTCCAGGGTGCATGCGATGGAGTCCGGGGGCGATCTGGTGACTGACCCTGTGAAACTCTCAAGGATGATCGAGGACCGTGCTCGCGTGTCGAAACGGCAAATGGCGGATTTTCTCAATCAGCCCCTATGGGCCGTTAGGGCAGACGAGGCGCGGATCGACCTGATGGTTCGAGCTTATGGCAAGGATCGCGCGGTGCTGGAGAAGTTTCGCCAGAAGTGCCTGGACACCCATTTGGAGATAGTGGGGCAGGATCTGCGGCTGCGGGATGTTCGCCATGAATTCGCCGACCATTACTTAAAGGATGTTTATCAGCGCGAAGTCGCGATGCGCGGCAACTTTGCCGCGGCCAGTGATGTCGTGCGCTTGCAGGCCGAGTATCTGGAGGGTGGTCGTTACAGTGATATGGATTATTTGCCACCTTTGGCCAATAACCTGGGCGGAGTTGATATCAGCGGGTATAGCGAGATTGCCCGGCTCGGGGTATTGCAGTTGCTGCTCAACCACCACGACGCCTTGATGCCTGGTCGAGAGCCACAGCGTTACCCCGACAGGACCGACAAAATTCCCGCTGGGGATAAAGAGGCACTGATCAAGTTCGCCCGCAGTCAACCCGCTTTACTTGAAATATTTGTTCCGCCCCAGGATAGTCAGGCCCCCAAAGAGGGTTTTCGCATGGCCATTCAGGTCAATAGTGAAATGAACTCTTATTTTATCGCCCACCCAGATGGCGGTATGACCGAATCAATCATGCAGATAATTCGATTCAACTACGACTGTCTTCATGAGGTTGAGCACCGATTACTCCAGGATGGAAAGCACTGGGGCGATACCTCTGAATTGCTGGATACCATTCAAAAAGTCTTAGTTGAAAAGGGCGGTGAGGATGCAACACTCACGCATTCACGCAGGAGCATTCTAGCCAGTTTGGGCCAAGCCATTTTCGAGTATTACCAGGACGGGATTCGCATTGGTGCACGCGGCACTATCACCTTGACCGGACCGGGCGCTGCGGTCATCGGATTGGAGGAGTACACCGAAACGCACCTGACATTTGAAGATACGGCTAACGTCCGCGGTCAGTTGAAATTAACCGATGGCTATAACGTCGCTACTGAAGAAGAAAAAATATCCGGCTGGACCGTTAATGCCGAGCCTCTTGAATGGCTTGCAAAAGAACAAGAGAAATGGAAAAGCGGCAAACTCAAGACACGATACGCCGCGAATATGGCAGAGCTTCTAAGGGAGCAAACCCTGACCTTCAAACAGGGCTGGCCGGTCATTGAAGGCAAACCGGTACTGCAGACCTCGATCCTGCAGCAGCTGCTCAATGATTTGGGCAAGCCATTCATCCAGGCAATGAATGACAAGTTGAGTGGCGATATCTCTTTTAAGAAATACGTTGCCATCAGCTTCGAACAGCGCCAAGGCCTCCTGGCACAACCCGCCCGTGAATTACCGTTATCAGTCGGTGCCGAACCGTTTGGCAATTTGAATGAAGTGCTGACCAGGATCGCCGGCAACAAGTTGCCTGTGGAGCAATTGAGTCCCCTGCACCGTGTGGTGTTAGGCGGGCTATTCGGCGCCACAACGCTGGACAACGAGGGCTTCGCCAACGCCTGGGAGGCGACCCGAATGCTCGCCGTCAACACCCAGGATCGTGGACTTGCGGCGCGTTACGAGCTGATCGAGCAGGCCCTGCGCGAGCACAATCCCCAGGCATTCGAACGCTCTTTGAGCACACAGATGCCGCCAACCGAGGGTGCACAAAGCTCCCGGGTCTTGAAGGCTCAGGTGTTCGCTGAGCCTTTGAGCGTGCTCCAGTGGGGCGAGTCTATTGGGCGAATCCAAGCAGCGGCCAAAGAAGAGTATCAGGCGTCGATCCTCCAGAAAGGCCATCGCGTCCGCGCACAGTTCTATCAGGCTGGCGCCGTCTCTGCCAAGCAACTACCGCAGGGACTGTTGGTTCGTGGGAATGGTGATCCGGGGCGACGCTGTTATCCGCTGGCGCTGGTCATGGGGGCTGCTCTGGAAAAAGGTCATGCGGCGGAGCGGGCACTGATCGGCAAACTCGCTAACGCCAACGTCCCCGTGGCGGACGCTGAAACTCATGCACTCCTGCGTACCCTGGATGAGCTACGCAGCATTCCCATGGCGCAGTTTGGCGAGAAACTGGGGGCGGCGCAGCTGACAACTGTCATGCAGACCCTGGAGGCGAATACGACGTCTTCCATTCTGATGCTCAACACCGACAATCATTCGATGCTGGTGGCCAAAGTCGTGGAGCAGGGCGTAACGTCATGGCGTTTTTACGACCCCAACTTCGGCATGTATACGTTTCAACGCCGACAGGATCTGCAAAAAGGCCTGGAAGGTTTTCTCGCGGACAGAACGATTGCCGGGCTGTATGGCCTTGCGCAGGGATCGGATCCCACCTTCAACCTGATCGAACTCGACGGTTCGAAAATTGCCGCCAAGGTGCTGCCTTCGCACGTGATGGTCGGTGCATTGTTGCGCAGCGAAGCGATCGCTGGGGGACGTACGATTGAGCCGTGGCAGCATCACGCCGCATTGCGCGCCCGCTCGTTGTCCGAGAATGCCCGATTGGGCCGCAGTCTGGCGGAGCTGGATGGCAGAGGTTGGGCGCGGCAGTTCGAGCAGGCGATGACCCGACTGCGCGATAGTCATTCGTTGGGAAGGGATTACGTGCCGCTGCTCGAAACCGTCAACGCTGAACCTTCCGGTGAATGGAGCGTGTCCCTGATCGATATCAAGGATCCGCAAAATGTCGTTCGCGTCACCGTTAAAGACTCGCGCCTGTTCAAGATCAAGACGTGGTTGCACGAGCGATTTAATACGCTGGCAGGCAGTGGCAGTGAACATGCTCCGGGCGAGCCACCGGCGGTCAATACATTGAATGCCGGGTTTGCGATCCAGGCGCTGCTCAATGAGCTGCACGACCATGAGGACACTGCGCAGCGCATCAGCGCAGCGCCTTTGGCAACCGCGGTGCGCCTGCATGGCTACGTGATTTATGCCCAGCTCATTCATGGCAACCTGGCCGATATCGCTGGTGTCATCAAGTTGGTCAGGCAGGCTTTGATGAATGAACGGGTCATCGCTGAAACCACATCCAGTGTGGTGGGCCGCACGTTCGGGCGTGTGGCGGGCGAGGGTGCGGGCACGGTGCTGGCGTTGGCCAACGTCGGTTTTGACATTTATGAGCTGGCTAATGCAGACAACTCTGCGCAAAGGGCGCGCGCCGGAACCCAGTTGACCTTCGACCTGGCCGGGCTGGTCTTAAGTGGCGTGGCATTGGCCGTGGGCGGCACTGTTGGTGCATTCGCCGGGCCACTTGCCATTGTGGTGGCCGGCGTGGGTTATGGCGTGAGCGCCCTCGTAAGCAACTACAGCGCGATCCTGGAAAAGGCCCAGCAAGTGGGGCTGTATTTTGATGGGCTGAAAAGGGGTTATGGCCTCGGTGGTCATTCCCTGATCGATGGCATTGTTCATCCGATGTCGGACGTGGTGATAACGACCCTGGATTTGCGCAACCGGATGATCGAATTCGGCAGTCAGGCATTGTTTCCCGAGCATCGCAACGGGCCGGGATTGCCCGATTACTATGGCGATATCTCAAAGGCAATTAACATCCGAGAAGGCTGGGGTTTGCCCGGTCAGGCCTTGATCGCCGGAGGCCCGGGCGATGAGCCCGCTGATGACTACTCCGGAGATCGAACGGTCAGCGGCGCGATTTTGCCTTGTACGCCCCTGTGCTACTTCGGCTATGAGTACCAGCTCATGCCGGGTGCGGTTAATCGTCACGACAAGGGTTTCGATGTCGCCCGTGAGCTGGAGTTTGATGCCCAGGGCAACCGACAGTTTTACTTCACGCCCTGGACCCCTTTTGAGTACGTCGTCTACACACTCAGACCGGTCTACAAACCCACCACTGTCACGGTCCTGCTCGATAAAGACATTCAGTCCCTTTACGTTGCGCAAATTCCGCTTGAGTGGAGAGGACTGATTACCTATGACATTGAAGGTGTGGAAGGGCAGTGCTCGTTGTCGCTGAACCCCGGTGTCGCCGCTGTCCGGTTGATGACCACATCCGCCGATTCGCCGATGCATTGGGTGCTTCGTGCGCCGTGGGTGGGCGAAGAGGCTGTGATAGTCGACCCTTCGGGCCTGCGGGTTGATGGTATCGATGTACAGGTTGCAGCAGGGACTGAACTGCATATACAGCTTGCGGGCGGGCAAATGTTCGCCGTCGACTGGGTGCACAAACAACTTGTGCTTGAGGAACAGGAAATCGAAGACGCTTTCGATTCTCGGCTGTTGCAGGAACATCTGGCAAAACTGGCTCACGAACATCGCCTGGCCAGTCCTTATGTGCCTCTGCACAACTTCAGTGTGCCTTTCGCTGACCCGGCGGCACCGATTCGCACCAATGGTTTTTACGAAGCGGCCAAGGACCGGGTCTTATATGCCCGCAACCTGCCGGCCGCTGTCTGCGCTGACATTCAGCTTGGCGTCGTGTCAGGGGATGATCTGTACTTCTACCACCGCGAACATCAAACAATCTGGCGTGTTGACGCCGTTACCGGGCAGGTGACCCAACGGTATCGGTTGCTGAACCCTGTTCAGGGTTCAACCATCATCGCCTGTCAGAATGCGGGGGCAGCGATTCGTGTCGTCCAGCAGGTCATGGACCGTGATGGCATTCTTTATCGCATGGACTATCTGCTGTCGGCCGAAGGTGCACATCTCTGCTCCATTGAAACGACCGTGAACGATGTAGCTGGGGTTGCCGGTGAGAACTTTGTCTGGGGCGGGTGGGCGCAGTTCCTCACGACATTCGACTTACAGGATTCGTTTGAGGATGCCTCTACTGGTATGGCCGACTCGATTGAACACTGGACCCCGGCGACGTTTGTCGCGATGCAGGTTCGCTTCAAACAACAACGGCATACCGCCTGGGTGCGCATCAGCGATAACTGGCTTCTCTGGAACCGTGAAGTCCAGACGAATGGTTGGGTGTTGTTGATGCCTTCAGACACCGATGGCGACAGCGTACTGTTCTACGATGATGCCCAGCACATTCTGTGGCGCTGGACGCGCGGTACTGGCGACAACCCGGTGTTGGTCGCGGCGCTGAGTGAGTTGAAAAGTATGGTCGCCGTGGCGGGAGGCTACCTTGCCCTCACCCGCGAAGGCTTGCTGTTCGATGTCGGCAACGATGGTGTCATCCGACTGCAAGGTTTGAACGAGCAGTGGCTCGGCGCTCACCCATCTTGGCTGACGGAGTTGCCGGACATCGCCGGGCAGTACTCGGTTGATAGCTTTTCAATTGTCGGCCTTTCCAACGCTGACGGCCTCGCTATGTCCGCTTGGTATCAGGATAGGCAGCTACTGCTTGTTGATCCCGCTCACGGCCAGGATTTGCAACGGTTGGGTTCGACGCCTGACAAACACGCTGCCTGGTTTTTTGCGCGAGGGACGGGACGGCTTTATCGTCAGGCCTGTCTTCCGATAGAACAGTTGCAGACAGCAATCGGCGATGACAAGCGTTTGCTGCACAACGATGTGATTCCCGCGTTGCAGGCGATTTGGCCGCAGTGGTGCTTTGTTGATATCGCGGTTAGCGGCGCGGGGTTGCAAGGTTGGACCCATGACGGCATCTGCCTTGAGTTGCTCGACGGTGAGCCGGCCACGATCACTGGCGTGGACAAGCGGTTTTTCCCACCGCAGGTTACCCGGCAGGAGCAGGAATCGAAGTTGCGACGCTTGATCGACAATCAGCGGTATGCACTTGCCTTGAGGGTTGGTCGTGAGGGGGAACATTTCACCTGGTATGACACCTCGGCTGGCCGACTTTTTACGACTGGTGGGCGGTTCGACGGGCGGTGGTCTTCATACCTCGGGACTCGGGACCGACGGACCTTTCTGCTCTACGATCCGATCGGTCGTTTGCTACACAGTGACAAGCGTGATGTCTGGTTGATGCCAAGCGTTGTACAGCGGGATGCTGCAGTGCTGACCCTTGAAACCGACCACCGAATCGACGACCTGTTGCCGCTGATTCCCGATGAAATCACCACGCTGGTTCTGGCGAGCGAGCAGGGTGTGTTGACATGTCGACTGACTGCGCAGGTCTGGGAGCGTCTCGACTGCATCATTGTCGAGTGCGGGCGCCTGCAAGATGCGGGCGAGTGGGTGTCCGGCCTATTGACGTTGGAGACTGGGGCCCAGGATGTGTGGCAGGTCAACCTGATCGAAGGGCATTTGCTGTTAGCCGATCCCGACAGCGGACGCAGCCTGGTCCTTCGTGACGCTCAATCCATGCACAGTTCGCTTGCTCTGAGTCTTCAAGTCCTCGGTGGCACGATTGAGGTCACCCTCGATGAGTTGGTGCTAGCCATGGAGGGCGTCGATGCGCAGGGGCTCGCGCTGATGTCGCTCGTCGAGAGGTTGAACGACGTGTAAGCCTGCTCAAAGAGCTGATCCCGGTGTGTGCAAGGCCGCAGGTTTTCGAACCGGCGGCCTTGTCCATTTGGCCGTCAGGGAACCAGGTAGCCTTTCACCCCGGTAAAAATGATCTGCGCCGCCAGCGCGCAAACAAACAACCCCATCAACCGGCTGACAATCTGCAAGCCCTGGTCGCCGAGAATACGTTCGATGTGGTTGGCCAGATAAAGCACGACGCCTACGGTGAAACTCGCCAGAGCAATACTGAGAATCGCCGTGAGCTTGTCGTCCCAATGCGGCTGTCCGATACCCATCACCAGCAATGCGCCGATGGTGCCGGGGCCGACTGTCAGGGGAATGGTCAGCGGGACGATGGTCACGTCCTGCTGCACATTGTCGGTTTGCACCGCCGACTTGCCTTGGGCCATGCCCAGCGCCGAGATGAACAGCACGCTGCCGGCACCGATGCGGAACGCGTCTACGGTGATGCCGAAAACACTGAAAATCACCCGGCCGAACAGGTACAGCAAAACGCTGGACACCAGCGTGGCGACCGCCACTTTCCAGGCCAGGCGTCGTTGTTCCTTGCGCGAGTAGCCGCGGGTCAGGCTGATGAAGCAGGACAACACGAAGAATGGGCTGTAGAGCACCAGCATCTTCAGGTAAACGCTGAACAGCACTTGGAGCATGATTTCGGCTCGCATCAAAAGTGGGGTGAGGCGAAGTCTATCAGTCGATCAGTTGCGTGTGGGAATGGGGTTTCAAAGACTGGGTTGTAGTAGGTCTTTATTGGCGTGTTTTTAATTAAGTATATGGTGGTGGTTGTTATGGGGTGTGGGATATGGGGTATGGTGTTACATGTTTTTATTTGTCGGTATTAGTTGGTTTGGTTATTGTTGTTCCCGCAGGTTCAAGAAGAGCTTGTTAAGATATTAATAAGGAGTTTGTTATGAATAGCCAAGTAATGAGTCAACAATATATTGCCGCCTGCATTAACGATTTGCAGAAATATGAGATGGATGATGCTCTGACTATTCGCCCTCGTAGTATGTTTACGCTGGGTGACACCATTGAAGCGCCGTCGAAAGCCTCTATTGTGGGCGAAGGTGTGTTGTCTTTCAGTAGTGGCCTCAGTGCTGAGAACCGGTCGGATGCGCAGAATGCTTTTCTCTATGCAAGCCTTGTTGCGAACAAAGCATTTCCACAGGAGTACCAGGGTAAAGAGTGGTATGAGTTGTTTCGGGAAGTCATGACCAAAGCGGGCTGGACGCCTACCAGCAAGTACTACAACGACTTGCTCATCAGCGGAACCAGTGTCCGCATGGACAAACTGGTGTTGGAGATTCTTGGCTCAGTGGTCGCGGGCGTTGCGCTGCCTGGTCCTACCACTGCGTTGATGCTGAAAGTGGCGGGGGACGCGATTGCAGCCCTGCAAAAGCGCGATACAGCACTGACAGTTTATGAGCGAAACCTGTTGGCGCACGGCGTAGGCGGAATAGCGGCCGGCGCGTGCACGGAACATAATGGAGTAGCCATTTTGGCTCTCGGTGCGGTACGGTTTTTACGCAGTAATACGTCGACAAAAGTGCTGTTTGTGGATGTGGATACTCGTAGTGTGAAGTTGTATCGCGGTGAAACAACTTTTGAAAAAAATGATCTGCTCGCCAAGTCGACTCGTGAAGTTATTGCCAACAAACTTGTCGCGCACTCCGGCAAAATTGCTGACTATGACATCTAATTGAATCTTGCTGGGCAGTCGATTATCGACTGCCCTTTGCTATGGGTGAGAAAATGATATGGGTAACGATTATTTAGTGTCGGTGGTTGGGGCAGCTGTCGTGATTGTTCCTGAATCCGAATGTTGGGTAGCTCATGATGATGTGATCAATTCGGTATTGCTGGCGCAACTGGTTGCCAATAAAGAAGTTGAAAAAAATCCAGAGATTAATTGGTATGACGCTTATGTGAAGGTTTTAGATGGCTTTTGGCTTCGGCCAACAAAGGCGCGAGAGGAAAGGCTTATCACCGAACACTGCGGCGAGTCGGTGGTCGAGTGGGTTGTGGCTGCGATGGCCAAAGGTGCTCCAGACGAAGGGCGAGCGGTTGGCGCAACATTGGCACGGGTGGCGAGTGTGTCGGGCACTGAACCTGCAATGAGCTTGCTGCGCAGTTCTATGCAAAAAACGTCCGCAGATGAATCGACTGAAGTACCTGTACCCGCCAGGATTATGCGTTTGCTGTTGATTCTGGCGCGAACTCCGACTTCGGTCACAAGCGTGTACCTGGAGTTTAAAACCCGTCAAGAGATAAGCCCCAACCCTTTGGCACAGCTCTTTAGGGCCGAAGATGTACAAGGCACTGTCAGCATGCGTTACGCCAGGGTCTGTCTGGCCGAAACCCTCTACGGTCCCGCGCGTGACGCTATCGCCTTGAAGGTCAGGGAAAAGCGCAAAGGCCATGTTGCGATGTTGACCCTGACCGACGACTCTTCGGGTGTGCAGGTTCCCGAGGAGATTGAATCATGACGCAATTGATTGCTCCACCAGCTGCGGTTGTTGGCGGCAGCGTCGTGGCGTTTGCCAGTGATTTGCCTGCGTCCCACCGGGAAGACATTTACATGAGCACGGCATTTGCACAATACGCTACCCGTGCTGCGTTTAACGATGGATTGTCGGGTGACTGGTTTGACTACTACCGCAATCAACTGAAGTTTCTCGGATGGGATGTTCCTGAACCTGAAACATTGTTGCCCCTACAGGACGGTCTGATGGGCAGGCAGGCAATACGAAGTATCTCAACACGTCTGGGTGAGGCATTCGCCCAGCCTATGAGTCGGGCTTTGGCACAGATGGAGCACAACGCATTGGCGCACAAGGTCTTCGACTCGACGAGCCTTGGCTCAGATGGCGGTTACTTCCAGATGATTCCTTGCGTGATGAACGGCCCTAACAAAATTGATATGGGGATTTATCACCGACAGTTTCAAATTCGTCGAAATGTCTCTCGATTCCTGTTTGTCGAAGATCAAACGCTTGTGCGCAGCAGCATCGAACAGATGGCTGTGATTACTTTCAACACACTTCACTATGCCCAGTTTCGGGACAAGGTGAAGACGTCGGTGATATCCCAGTCCTTGAAATACCTGATCAATCTGGAGCTCTGACGAACTGGCTGCAAAGGGTTGCTCAGAATGTCGACGCTGTACGACTTTGCTGATCACGCTGGGCAACCCAATGCTCGATCAGGTCACGCAACTGCGACAGCTCCACCGGCTTGGCCATGTGCCCGTCCATGCCGGCCTGACGCGCGCGCTCTTTGTGCTCGGCGAGGATGTGCGCGGTCAATGCCACCACCGGTGTGCGGGTTCGCTGGTTGCCGACTTCCCAGGCGCGTAGCTGCTGGGTGGCAGAGAAACCATCGAGGATTGGCATTTCGCAGTCCATCAACACCAGGTCGTAGCGTTGGGCTTTCATCGCCTGCAAGGCTTCCTCGCCATTGCTGGCGGTGTCCGGTTGCAGGTTGAGCTTGCCAAGCATGCCGCGAATAACCTTGGTCGAGATCGTGTTGTCTTCGGCCACCAGGATGCGGAAGTCGCTCGGGACCTTGACCGCAAGCGCGGGGCCAGTGGGTAGATGATGCGAAGCGGCCGGGCCTTTGTTGCGCTGATTCAATTCATCCGCGAGGGTGGTCTTGAGGGTGTAGCCGGCCACGGGTTTGGCGAGTATGCGTTTGATCCCGCAGTTGCGCGCAATGATCTTGCTCGGCGCATTGCTGATGCCGGTCAGCATGATCAGCAGAATGTCGTGATTGAGGCTCGGGTCTTCCTTGATCTTGGCCGCCAGTTGCATGCCGGTCATGCCGGGCATGTTCTGGTCCAGCAAGACCACATCGAAGTAATCGCGCAGGTGGGCCTTGGTGCGCAACAACGCCAGGGCTTCCTTGCCGGAAGGCACGGCACTGACGTTCAGACCCCACGTGCTGCATTGTTGCACCAGCACTTTGCGGCAGGTGTCGTTATCGTCCACCACCAGCACGCGCGCACCTTGCAGTGGACCATCGAGGTCGCAAGTCGGGTGCTCAAGTCGTTCCGGGTCCAGTGGCAACGTCAGCCACAGCGTGCTGCCCTGGTTGGCGCCCGTCTTGATGCCGAACTCGCCATGCATCAGACGGATCAGCTGACGAGCGATCACCAGCCCCAGATTGCCACCCAGACTCGTTGCCGAGAGGAAATGCTTGCTGTGCAGTTCGGCGTGCATCAGGGCATCGCGCTCTTCGGCCTCCATCGGCACACCGCTGTCCTGCACCGCGATGCGCAGCCGCGGTTGTGCACTGCGTTCATCAAGGGCGACGACAATCAGAATCTCGCCTTCGTCGGTTTTCTTCAGCGCGTTTTCCAGCAGGCTCAGCAGGGTCTGACGCAGGCGTGTCGGGTCACCGCTGATGACGCGCGGCACTTGCGGCTGGATGAAGCTGATCAGCTCGACATTCTGTTGCTCGGCCTTGGCGCGGAAGATACTCAGGCAATCTTCGATCAAGGCGTTGAGGTCGAACTGAACGTCGTCCAGTTCGATTTGCCCTGATTCGAGCTTGGAAATGTCGAGAATCTCGTTGATCAGTGTCAGCAGTTCGTTGCCGGCGCTGTGGATGGTTTGCACGTAGTCGCGCTGTTTGACTGACAGTGGCGTGCCCAATAGCAGCTCGGTCATGCCCAGGACACCATTCATGGGCGTACGGATTTCATGGCTGATTTTCGCCAGGAACTCGGCCTTGGCGTTGATCTCGGCGTTGCTGGCGGCCAGGTCGCGACTGACGCTGAAGCGATCTTCCGTGATTCTGCGCTGACGTTCGCTCAGGGCGATGCTCATCAGCAGGCCGCTGATACAGATCAACACCAGAAGCGTAGTGATCAGGCCTTGCGGCGCGACCAGCGTCAGTCCCATCAGCGCGGGTAGCATGATCAGGGAGCCAATGTTGAACACCACCATCGCCGCGACGAAAAACCGCGCCGGGCGATAACCTTTTTGCCAGTGATAGGCGCTGACGAACAACATGCTCAGGCCCGCCAAAGCAACCAGGGCGTAGGTAATGATGTTCAGCGGCAGGGTATTGACGAACAACAACAGCAGGCCGCAGACGACGATGAACAGAATGTCCGCCAGCAGCAGTTTGTTCAGCGGGTGAGGGCCGAGCGGGGCGAAGAAGCAACAGGTGAGCATCAGGCCGCTCGGCGCCGTCAGCAATAACGCGAGGTAGGCGCCAGGCGCCTGGATGGCGTGCCAGTTCGGCAACCATGGCCCGGCCAGGTTCAGCAGCAATAGCAAACTGAGCATCAACAACCCTTCACACCAGGCCAGCCACAGGCTGCTGCGCGAACGTGTGTAGGCGTAGCGCACGAAGTTGTGCAGGATCAGCATGCCGAGGCAGCCGAACAGCACGCCGTAGATCAACGTCTGGTTCTGATCGGCCGCGGTCGAGATCGCCGATTGCAGGGTGATGTAAGGCCGCAACTGATGGTCGGAGACCAGTCGCAGGTAGACGTCCAGAGGTTTGTCACTTTGTGGCAGCGGCAACATGAAGTCGCTGCTGGGCAGGGGGCGGTCAGCCTGGGGCTGCCCGTTTCCCGTGTTCAAATGATCGATCAGCTTGTCGCCGTCGAGTACGTACAGATTGAGCGCCGACAGATCGGGTGCGAACACCCGCAGCAATTGTTCATGCTTGCCGGGGGCCAGCCTGAAACGCAGCCACAACGCGCCATCGTGCTCGGCCGCCGTGAGGCGATCGAGTTCGATGGGGCTGAATTGATTGGTGTAGCGAGCGGAACGGATGTCGCTGAGCTGCAGGTCGCCCTGTTCGTCGAGCAATACCGCCCAGCCACTGCCTTGCGCGGCCTGAGCCGGGAGCATGCAGAGCAAGGTCAGCAGAGTGACGGTGAGGCTTATGGCAATCCTGAGCCAGCGCACGGCGAAATCCCTTCGTAGGTTGATGCCAGATTATAACTATGCGCGGTGCCGGAATAGTCCGGCAAGGACCAGCGGCCCTTGCCTGGCCGAATGAATGGCCTTATTCCTGGCTTTCGCCACGTTCACGGGCAATGGCACGGTAGCCAATGTCATTGCGGTAGAAACAGCCTTCCCAGTCAATTTCGGCCGC
>Ga0065714_10064702_pt1 | contig 22573 bp, 13 predicted proteins | sample MisRhiReplicate2_FD_59101 | JGI IMG/M metagenome (GOLD analysis project Ga0065714, IMG submission 59101) | Miscanthus rhizosphere microbial communities from Kellogg Biological Station, MSU, sample Rhizosphere Soil Replicate 2: eDNA_1 v2... | ecosystem: Host-associated > Plants > Roots >...
AAAAACGGAATCAGATTTTGTGCAAATTGTTCTTTATTAATTCTCCATCCTGCCGAGAATGCAGGGAAAGTTCCGAAACGGTTATTTTTACCGAACCTTGAAGAGCCATCATAACGCATTGTTGCAGAGAAAAGGTAACGATTGTCATAATCATAAGAGAACTTTCCGAAGTAGGACAACAAGCTGTAATAAGTAGAACTTCCACCATTGAAAGCATCTCCTGTTCCCGCATCGGGATACATATAGTCCGGTGTTTCTACCAGGAATCCTTCTTTTCTCAGCCAGGTATTTTTAAATGTATCCTTGTACATTTCCATTCCGCCCAAAAGATCAAAATGGTGTTTTCCTGCTTTTGCAGTGTATTGTGCGGTATTTGACCAGGTCCATTTCTCGGTATCTGACTGATCAATATTCACTGCATTGGTTTTGTTTTGCAGATAACCCGAAACATAGCTTCTTTGCAGCATTCTTTTGTAATAATTGGAAAGATCGATTCCGAAGCTGGATTTTAAGTTCAAATTTTTCACAGGCTGCAATTCGGCATAAACGTTTCCGAAGAATCTTTGGTATTGGTAGCCATTGTCTTTATTATATTCCAAAAGTCTGACAGGATTTTGTCTGTCATTCATTCCACCAACCGGACCGCCCCACCCGATTCCATCTACAGTATGAACCGGAATGATAGGCAAAGCACGTAAAGCAGGATCCAAAACGCCCGGATCCATCAGCTCATTGGTTTTATTGAAGGTGAAGTTTTCCCCGATTTTCAGTTTTCCGTCAAAAAAGTTATAAGAAGTATTGACACGGGCAGACAATCTTTTGAAATTGGTAAGTTTCACGATCCCATCATTGTCATAATATCCTAAAGAGAAAAAGTAAGAACCTTTGTCCGAAGCACTCGAAGCAGAAACATCCAGCGAATTGGCAACCCCGGTCTGCGAAACTTCATCGTACCAGTTGGTATTGGCTGATTTAATGGTTTTTCCGGCATCCAGATATTCAGGTACGAAACTATTGTACAATGTAGGAATGCCATTCTGAACACCCCAGTCAAAACTGTAGCTCAAATTGTTGCTATTCGGGTTCAGTCCGTCATTGATGTTGGCCTGCCAAAGTACCTGTCCGAATTGTCTTGCGTTCAGAACCTCTGTTTTCTTTGCATATTGTGAATATGCCGTATAATAATTGAGGTCGATTCTCATCTTCCCCTTTTTTCCTTTCTTAGTAGTGATAATGATAACACCATTGGCAGCTCTGGAACCGTAGATACTTGCTGAAGATGCATCTTTCAGCACCTGCATCGATTCGATATCACTTGGATTAAGCTCGTGCATTCCTGCTTTTGTGGGAACACCATCTATTACGTATAGCGGATCTGTATTATTCAGGGTTCCAACTCCACGGATCAGCACTTTTGTATTACTGCCGGAAGGAGATCCGTCGGCCGTGATGTTAACACCGGCTACTCTACCCTGCAAAGATTTGATCGGATTGGGTTCGGTCTGCTTGTTCAGGTCTTTCATATCCACCACGGAAACTGCACCTGTAATATCTGCCTTTCTCTGCTTCGTATATCCTGTTACGACAACCTCGTCTATGCTTTTTATTTTCTCCGCAGCTAAAACGATGTTAAGAACCGTCTTCTCATCCACCACAACTTCGCGGGTGGAATAATCCGGATAAGTGAAAATTAAAGTATTTCCTTTTTGCAGGTCGTTGATCTGAAATGCACCGCTGCTGTCTGTTGTAGTATTGGCTCCTGTTTCCGAAACGGTTACAATAACCCCGCTCAACGGTTTCTGATTTGAGGAAACCACCTTACCTTTAATGACTTCCTGCGCAAATACATACGAAAAAGGCAGAAGACAAAAGGCGATGGCTATTTTGTATTTCTTCATAATATAGTTTTTTTATTTGATATTAATCTGATGAGCATTGATGTTCAGAGTACTTCCTTTGGTATCTGTGGATAAGCTTAGTTCCGAAAAGCTTTCATTAGGGAAGAAGATCTCGGTCATTACCTTTTCGCCGTTATTGAAGAAAATTTCAATAGAGGTTTTATCTATTAAAATTTTAAATTTCCCTTGTGTTAAAGTTTTTGAAAGCGGCGCTTTAGTTACCTTTTCCGCGAATTTATCACCGAAATTGGTTTTCCCGGATTTTCTACGGTCTATGAAAAGTGATTTCTCTTTATTATCGATTCCAAAAGAGAGTTTTTCACCTAAAGAATTACTCAAAGAAAATGTATAAACACCGCTCGTCATTTTCTTAAAATCAAAATCGATCACTGCTTTTGTAAGGTCGATTTCATTATTTTTAAAAATAGATTGGGATGATTTCAGATTAATATTTTTTGAAATTTTCTTTCCTTGGTATTTTTCCAGTTGAGAAACGGGTACATTTTTAAGAATATAACCTTCTTTCGTTTTTGCGAGGTTCACTTCTCTTGCAATGGTGTTGCTGCTTCTCCACTTTTCTGTGGGAACTTCCTGTGCGTAAAGCCAATTCGACATCCAGCCGATGATTACTCTTTTATTTTCAGGGATATTATCAAAAGATACACTTGCATAATTATCCATTCCCCAATCTAACCACGCTGCTTTTTCTTTTGCCATTTGTTTCGCAAAAAGAGCGTCTATTTTAAATGTTTTTCCATCAAAATCACCCACAAAAAACTGGGCACCAGAACCTCCGTTTGGTCCACCCGGATTAAGATTTTGAATTAAAACCCATTTGGTTTCCTTTGTTCCATCAATTTTTATAGGAAAAAAATCCGGACATTCCCAAACACCGCCGTGTGCACCTAAATCTTTTCCAAAATCTGACAAGAGTTGCCAATCTTTTAAATTTTTAGAAGCATAAAACTGTGTTTTGTCGTGCACAGCAATACTCATTATCCATTGCTGATGAACCTCATCTCGTATCACTTTCGGATCTCTGAAATCTCGAACACCTGGATTTTGAATTATAGGATTATTTTTATATTTCGTCCACGTTTTACCGTTATCCAAAGAATACGCTAAAGCCTGACTTTCAACATCAATTTTATTTTCTTTTTCCTTTAATGGATCGTGATAGGTGTAAAATGCTACAACTGGAATGTTTTTTCCATCTCCAAAACCAGAAGTGTTATTTTTATCTACGACAGCACTTCCAGAAAAAATATAACCCAATTGATCTGGGAATAAAGCAACTTCCTGTTCTTCCCATTTTACCAAATCTTTGCTGGTTGCGTGTCCCCAATGCATTGGTCCCCATTTGTTTCCACCAGGATAATACTGAAAAAACAAATGATAAAGACCATCTAAATAATACAATCCGTTTGGATCGTTCATCCAATTTGCTTTCGGTGTAAAGTGATAGTTGGGCCTGTAAAGCTGCTCTTCAGACGTTTTCGAACCCGACTGTGCATTGAGCCCGGAATAAAACGTTGCAGCAATGATTAAAGTTGATATGATTTTCTTCATTATGATTAATTTTTGAATATTTAAAAACACTTTATTCAATTTATAGAGGTTTTCTTCCTGATGATTATATTGAGTTTTTAAATCTATTTCGTCAGTGTTTTACTTAATTTTTCCAGAGATATACCTTTTGTTTCCGGCATCATAAACATCACGAATAATAATTGGAATACCATTGCAACGGTAAAGACCAAAAAGACGGTCCCGGCTCCTATCGTGGAAAATAATGTAGGAATCAATGATGGAATGATTGCTGCCAAAAGCCAGTGTGTGGAACTTCCGAAAGCCTGTCCCGATGCCCGGAGATGATTTGGGAAAATCTCCGAAATGAATACCCAAATCACCGTTCCCTGACCAATAGCGTGAGAAGCAATAAATAGAAACAGGAAAATTGGAATCGCCAATCCTGACCAATGAAAATAAAACGCCATAGAAACCAATCCTAAAGAAATGATATAACCTACGGAACCCAAATACATCAATGTTCTTCTCCCAACTTTATCAATGAGATTGACCCCAACCAAAGTGAAAACCATATTCACAACACCAATTCCAATACTGCTGAGAAGTGCTGTTTTCTCACCCAAACCTGCTTCACCAAAAATTCTTGGTGCATAATACAGGAATGCATTAATCCCCGACATCTGATTAAAAAAGGCTACGAGAAAAGCCAACATCAGCGGAAAACGGTATTTTTTCATAAAGATATTTTCCTTTGGTGATTCTGCGTGGTCATCTTCCATCTGTGTAATGAAGATGTCAGAATCCTGATCCGGACTCAGAATTTTCATCACTTTTTTCGCTTCTTCAATTCTGGATTGGGAAACCAGCCATCTTGGACTTTCCGGAATGGTGAATACACATAATGTATAAATAGCAGCTGGAATTGCCTGTACACCAAGCATCCATCTCCAGTCGTTGTCGCCAATACCGCTTAATAAATAATTTGATAAAAATGCAATCAGAATCCCCAGAACAATATTAAACTGATATAGTGAAACCATTCTGCCACGGTCTTTTGCAGGCGCAATCTCTGAAATATAAGCCGGTGCAGCAATTGTAGAAGCACCAACACCCAAACCACCCATAAATCTGAAAAATGCAAACAGATAAGGATCATTGGAAAGTGCCGTTCCTATAGCAGAAAACGCATATAAGACACCAATGATCAAGAGTGTTTTTTTACGTCCTAATTTATTAGTTGGTATTCCACCGAAAATGGCGCCTATCACTGTACCCCACAATGCCATTCCCATTACGACTGCTCCGTGAAATGCATCTGAGCTGTTCCAGAGCGTCTGCAATTTTTTGTCTGCTCCGGAAATCACTACCACATCAAACCCGAAAAGAAATCCTGCCAAAGCTGCCGTAATAGACCACATAAGAATTTTATTCATCTGTTAAAAATATTTATTTGTTTGTGGCTAATATATCCCGAGGCGGCAATCCGAGGGTTTAATTATGTAACTAAATATTTCGGCAAGGTTAATTATTTGTTAATTAATTATAACTAATTAAAAATCAATAAATTAAATTTAAATAATTTTATTAATGTTTCATCAGGTTTCAAAAATGTAACATTGTTTTATAAAAATGTTACATGTGTTTTAATGTGTTTAAGGTTTAAGAACAATTAATGTTATGAAAATTTTAACCGAAAAACGGTTCAAGGTGTATGCTTTTTGGGTCAGGAACTTTTAGAAATTATAAATCATTCACAAAGCTGTTTGTTCGTACGGATGAAGGTGCGTTGTTGAGAAAGTATTATAAAAAAGCAGCAGTTTGATTTGCTGCTGCTGAATATTGTAAAAATATTAGATGTGGAAATTGATTTTAAATATAAATTAGAGCCTCAGATTTTGTCACTTACTATTTTGTATTCAAGTGTATGATCATTTGATTTCGTACTTCTTTATCACTCCTTCCCTGCGGACTTTCTAAAAGCATTCGGGGATATGCCAAACTTATTTTTAAAAACAGTGGAGAAATAATTCGGGGAAGAAAAACCTGTTTTATATGCAATCTCTGAAATCGTCAGTTCAGGATTTTGCAGCATCGATTTAGCTTGTTCCAGACGGAAATTATTAATATAATCGCTCACGTTCACATCAAACATCGCTTTTATCTTTCTGTAAAGCTGAATTCTGGAAATATTGAGCAGGTCTGCAAGATTTTCCACTGAAAAATCAGGATTGTCAATATTGGTTTTGATCAACTGGTTCAGATTGTTCACAAAGGTCTGTTCTATGCTTCCGAACGTCTTGCTGTCCACAATTCTGCCGATATTGTTTGTATAATAATAACGTAGTTTTTCTCGGTTGTAAAGCAATGCACGCAACGACTGTATGAGAATCGGGTAACTGAAAGGTTTTGTGAGATAAAGATCAACACCGGATTTTAATCCCTGCAGGTATGATTCTTTATTGTCCAAAGCGGTCAGAAGAATGACTGGAATATGTGATGTACGAAGGTCGTTTTTTAGGATTTCACAGATTTCAAAACCATTTTTGTCCGGAAGATTGACATCGCAAACGATAACGTCCGGAATTTCCCTCAATGCCCTATCAATCGCATCCGTACCATCAGAAACCGTCACCTCAAACTCATTCTGTAGCTTTTTGCTTAAAAAGAAGGACAAATCTGAATTATCCTCCACCAAAAGAAGTGAATAACGTTCGCCCTGAGATTCCTGATTTTGGGCAATCGTCTCATCTTCCAATCCCGCAAAAACGGCTTCTGTTACAAGACTTTCAGCACCTGCGAGACTGGTTTCTTTCACCATTTGGTCTTCGTTGAAATGCTTGTTTCCCTTGTAAAGACTGATGACAAACTCTGTTCCCTGAAAAGAGCTCACTTCTATCTTCCCAAGATGAAGCTCAATAAACTGTCTGCTAAGATGAAGCCCGATTCCTGAACTATTTTTTCTATTGTTGGAGCCTTTGAAATAAGCTTCAAAGACATTGCTGATTTCTTTTTCGGGGATTCCGATTCCATTATCTTTGAAACTGATGACCGCCTGATTTCCTTTTTCCTGAATCGTGATTTCAATCTTTCCATTGTCCGGCGTAAATTTGAAAGCATTGGATAAAAGGTTGAAATAGACTTTATCCATCAGGTTTCTGTCGATGTAAAGCTCAAGATTTTTATTCTGTGAATGAATTTCGAATTTGATATTTCTTTTCTTAGCTTCATTTTCAAAATCACGAAAAATGGCGTATGTAAAATCGTAAATATTCGTCTTGGAAACTCTCAGATTAAAAGTTTGATTTTCTATTTTTCTGAAATCCAGTAGGTTATCCACCAATCTTAATAATCTGTTGGAATTTTTATTAATCAGTTCCAACTCGTAGGATGGTTTTGTACCTTTGGTTTTACCTGAATCGATCAAAGATTCCAATGAACTGAGAATAAGCGTGATGGGCGTTTTAAATTCATGAGACAATCCCGTGAAAAAATTAACCCTCGCTTCATTGCTATCTTTCAATTCATTGGCAATTGTTTCGATCTGGTTTCTTTGAATGGTAATTCTCTCATTGGTAAGCGTAAGTTGCTTATTTTTTATCTTGATCGCATAAATAAGGTAAATAGAATAGGCAACCAGGCAAAACATCAATATCAACAATATTACAGACCATCGGAACAATTCTTTTTGCGAAGAATAAAGCTCGATCTGCTTTTTAACCGCATGTACCTGATTTTCTATAACGCCTTGCTGTTCGATGATTTTATCAAACTGATTGCGCATAATTTCCGCATTCATTCTGTCGATGATCGTTGTACTGAGCTTGATCCGTTTGGGAACGGCAACACCGTTATGAATTTTAATTGCAGTCTCGATGGCTTCTGCTCCCCCAGTTGGATACAGTAAAGTAGCGTTCAGCTTTCCGTCCAGAACCATTTGTATTCCGCCGTCTTTTGTATTCAGTCCGTCAACGCCGATAAATTTGATTTGATTTTCCAAACCGGCATTCCGTGCAACCTGCCACGCATTGGTCGCAAGCTCATCATTAAAAGCAAAAACATACAGACTTTGATTTCCCAAGGAATCCAGCGTTTTCCTGAAAGCGTCTGCCGGAAGACCTTTAAAAGTTTTTATCAGATCTGTGTTGGGATTGTTTCTGATGATTTCCTGAAAGCCGAGACTTCTTTCTATGGTTGGGGAAGATTGGTCATCGCCTCTTATTTCGATTACTTTTTTATCAATTTTGGAATCTGAAAGAATGTAATTGGCCGCTTCTTTACCAATCTCCACGTTATCTGCGCCGATATAGGTCGTATATTTTTGTGAATTGATCTTCCTGTCAAGCAAAATAACCGGAATATTTTTGGCAGTCGCTTTTTCCACTACAGGAACCAGAGATTCGGGATCAATCGGTGAGATGATAATCACATCCACCTTACGATCAATCATTTTTTGTATATCCTGAACCTGCTTGTTTACAGAACTTTCTGCTTTTTGTATACTCAACTCCACTTCGGAATGAAGTGATGCCTGTATCTCCATAGAATGGTTCATTGCCAATCTCCAAGGATGATTTCCCAAGCCCTGAGAAAATCCGATAGTAATTTTGTCTGAAGTTTTCTGCGATTTTTTACAAGAAAAAAAAACAAGGAAAAACAGAAGAAATAACATTCTATAAGCCTTAAGAAAACCGAAAAATTTCAAAATTTTTATTGGTAACATATTGACACAATATTAATAAAGATGTTCCAGACAGACAATTTTTAATGATAGTATTTTGTATTCTTTTTGTGTCAAAATATTAGTTTGTCCAAAGGAGTAATGATGTTGTGATTGATAGATTGTCTATTATAAAAACGATTGCTGTAATTCAATAAAAATTCTATTTGCGACACCAAAACATCCTGGCTGAAACTGTCAATATTGTTGGCTAATTCAGTGGCTATTGAAGCAAATAAATTGGCTATAATCTCCTTTTCTTTTGCAGATAAAAACAAGGCTTCTGAAACATCGTAAGAGAAAAAGCCATATTGAGTGATCGTTTTTACTAAAGGATAATTTCGGATAAAGTCTGAATGGAAATATAAAGCAATACCTTTATAGCTTTCCAAGTCTTCCGGTGGAGAAACAATTTGTTTTGCTTTAGAAATACTGTTACAGGTTGAATTGTATGTGCTTTTCGAATCGTTTTAACACTTGCCTCCAATAAACGGAATATTTTACTTTGCCCTCTTGTATCAGGTCTTTTACTGTTCCTGCAACATCTTCTATCGGAACATTCGGGTCAACCCTGTGCTGATAAAGCAGGTCAATGTAATCTGTTTTTAATCTTTTAAAGATGCTTCGGTTACTATTCTTCTGATCGTTTCGGATCTGCTGTCTAAACCTACTGCCGGTCTGGCATCTTTACAACCAAATTTTGTAGCGATTACCACATCTTTTCTATAAGGTTTGTAATGCTTCGCCAACAATTTCTTCGTTGGTATAGGGTGCAATATTAAAAAAATGTGACCCCTCTTTCAACTGCATTGTCTAGTAGCGTTATGGCTTCTTTTTCATCAAGACCTTTGCCGTCCAAAAAGTTTAAACCCATACATTCAAAGTCTAATGTGGAAACTTCTAATCCACTACTTCCTAATTTTCTTTTTTGCATAATTCTTTTTTAAATTGTTTCTAAAGCTGACTTCAATTTCAAGTACAAAATTCCTGATTGCCGTTGTGTGAAAGTAGTCCAAATTGGTAATTGTTGTAGTCAGATCTTCAAACATTCTTTTAAACTGTAAAAAAAGACCTCATTTCAAAGCACTGACCTATCTTGCAACGGAAGACGGGAGGCATTGTAACGCGATTGTGTTCAAGTTTCAGAACGGTTTAGGGACAGAACTTGTATTTCCCGCAGATATTGTCAGTGCCAGTATTATTTTGTGAGAAGCTAAAGAAACATTAGAAAAAATATATAGAGGATTAGACTTCGACCTTCTTATTAATTTTAAGTACGATCGGAAGTAGCGTTATTACGAATCTTTATACTTTTTGAGATGAAAGTACATAAGGTTTCAGAAAATCTATCCTAGATGCTTTATAATTTTTCATTTTCGAATCCCGATAATTGGTCTCTTTCGTACGAGATAGAATTTTAACAAGCTATAGGAATAAGAAAACAGACTTAATTTCCTATTAAAGCAATACTGGCTTTAGTAGGTTGCTTTACATTAATTTTCACATCATCAAATGAAGGAGCGGAAAGTTTGGGTCTGTAATTCTTTGAAAAACCAAATCCTTCGGTAGGATAACCGATCATATTTCGGTCACATTTGCCATTGTTGTTGGCATCTTGGTAAACTGCGACCGCATATTCTCCGACAGGCAGATCCTTGAATGTGTAGCTTACTTTATTTCCCGTTACCTTTACTTTAGCATTGGCAACTATAGATTTTTCCTTTAAAAATCCTCCTTTCTTATTATAAATACCAAGATAAACATATCCTTTGTCAGGAACCAAATCAGACACTTCCACCGTAAAATGATATTGTGCAAAAAGAGTGGTGTTGATCGTAATCAGGAGTACCATACCTATTATTTTCTGTAACATACGTTCTGTTTTTTAAGTTTATTGATAAGCTGGTTCTGTCATTTTTTTTTCATTCCTGTTGAAAAAATGTTCTATTTCCGCTTCATTTTCATTTCGGTATGCCTGGTAAGGTTCCGATTGTAAAAGCAACCAGCGTTTAATTAAGTTTCTAAAAAGAAATGTTATTTTCTTTTGAAAAGGATTAACCTCCCGATTGACCATCTCGAAATAATCGGCTAAATTCTGTCTACGAAAACGGATGATTTCCTCCAGCTGACCACCATCAGACATTCTCCCGCAATGAAAATTCTTTTCTGCAAATGCTTTTTCAGGAAAGTTAGCCTCGCCAAGTCCAAATATATCAAACATCTTTGCAAGAAAGGAGCGGTACAAAATAACGCAATCTTCTCCTCCACCCAAATTAAAAATCCGGTTTTCAAGTTGGGCTTTAAAAGCAACCGCTTTGGCAAAAGCCCGTCCTGTATCCTGTGGTGTACAGATTTCCATGGGCGTATCAAGCGGCATGTGAAACATCAGTTTAGAGATTTTATGGTTACCCATAATCGCAGCCAGACGAAAGATCGTCCAGGGCAAATTAGACTGTGTAATCGCTTTCTCACATAATACCTTCGTTTCACCATATTGATCACCAGGACTTGGTTTCAATGGATCGGTCACGGAAATTTCCGGGTTGTTGACGCGATCACCGTAGACAGAAATACTGGAACTGAATAGCAAATGACATTGAGGTGAATTTTTTTCCAAAGCGTGAATGAGATTTGCTGTTCCCAACACATTGACACGATAAGCTAATTCGGGATCTGTATCTGCAAGCGGCGGAATGATAGCTGCCAAATGAATGGTAACATCCTTATTGTAGCTTACTTTTTCTACCGCTGAAGAACTGCCGACATCACCATACACAATCTCTACACAACCTTGAAAAGGCGTTAATTTTTTAACTGATTTGGGAGTCTTTACATCAAAGACAGTAATTTCATAATTAGGATCTTTTACCAAACGCTTTAAAGTTTCGAAACCGACCGTTCCCGATGCACCGGTGAGAAGAATTCTTTTTTTTGTATTAACTATGCTCTTTTTCATTGTTTTAGATTAAAGATGATATGTTATTAAAGTTATCGTAAAAAATAAACTTAAATTTGTTATACAGTTTGTTCGTTATCCAACATGATGCTTTATTAAAACCGCCTTGTAAAACTATTACTCACGAATTGAATTAATGTAGCAAACTGGTGATTTCTGTACAATACGGAGCAAAAGTGTGTGATTTTGTAGCGGAAGTAAAAAAAATTAAGATGGAATTAAGAAAAGACCGCAGGGTTCAGTATACCAAGAAAGTATTGCGAGAAGCATTGTTTGACTTGTTGAGGGAGAAAGAATTGATTCAGATCTCTATCACGGAATTATGTAAAACAGCGGGTGTCAATAGAAATTCATTTTATCGGCATTATACGATTCCGCTGGATATACTGCTGGAGCTGGAAGAGGAAGTATTTGAAAAATTATCGGCTGTCTTACGCAAGAGCTACAAAATGGACGAGGTGATATTGCTTAGCTGCCAACTGCTGGAAAATGACAAAGAGATGAGCAAAATAGTTTTCACAAAAGGCGATGGAGGCGGAATTTTATCTCGTATCTTGACGAATGTCCGGAATTATTTCCCGGTAGAAGATCAAATTGAACTGAGCCCGGAAATACAACCCTTTGTTGAAATGGCCTATCAGTTCGGAGAGAAAGGGAGCATCGCAGTGATTAAGAATTGGGTCGAAAATGATTTTGCTCACCCTGCCGAAAGTGTCGCACAAATGATCAGTTATCTGGTCAATAAACTTAATAGATTATAGGGAAAATCAATAATGATTCGTTGGGCTATTTAAATCAAAATAAAAGTATTTTCCAGACAATTTTTATTTTGTATCAAAAGCAATATTTTTCCACGATCTCTGAAGGTATCCATTCTACAGTTATTGCTGGAAAACAATTGATATTAAAAATAATTAATTTCATAGATATCAGATTCTTTTTTTATAGTTTTACAATAGAAAAGTCATACAAAATGAATCCGATCTATCAAGAGTATTATGTAAATGGCAGCATTGCTCATTTTATCAAGAAGCTCTGGATTCTAAATAACCAAGAGGATCAACCCCCAATATTAAACAAAGGTGTTCCGCCTAATGGCTGTTTTACCATAGCAATTGTTCAGGGAGAAGGATTAAATATAATGCATAAAAATCAGAGCAAGAAATTATCAGAGGGAATTTATTTCTGTGGTCAAATTACCGAGACCATGTATATTGATATCTATTCCGGAACAAAGGCAACGATGATTCAGCTTTTTCCCTGGACGCCGGTACATTTTGGAATTTCAGATGCTTATTTGTTTACTGATCATATTTGCCCTGCTGATGAAATAGCAAGGTTGAAAACTTTAGATTTAAATATGATGATTGGTCTAAGCAACAGATTGATATGTAAACATATTACGAAAGCTTTTGTTCCTTTTTTCAAAACTGACAGTAATACAGCTTTGATCATTGAAAGCACACAAATAATTATTGCCAGCAAAGGAAATATAACCGTTTCATCTTTAGCACAGTCAATGAATTGTTCTGTACGTCAACTTCAGAAATTATTTAAAAAATTCATAGGCATAAGTCCAAAGTTTTTAATTCGTATTATCAATGTACGAGAAGCTTTAGATGATGTGGTATATCCTAATTTTTTTTCTTTAACTATGGCTCAATTGGCTCTTTCAAATGGCTATTATGATCAACCGCACTTCAACCGTACATTTGCTTCTTTTATCAAAACAACACCAAAAAATTTCATAAAAGAAGATTATCTGCTTACAATAAAAAAATAATTCGTTGTTCGCATTTGTACAATCACAGCTATAAATGTTGTGGTAATTTAGTCAACTTATAATCAATAATAAGATGATCAATCCAACCTTATTTCCAAATTTGCATATGAGATCTCACAAAACAGAATTTTCTGTTTCAGGGCAAAGAAAATTAAAACTTATAATGTTTATTCTAATGCCGTCCCTATTCTATATTGATGCGCAAACGTATGAATCCCATACGGGTAAAGCTACTTTTGGAGAATGGGGAATTGAAACCCAATTCATAAGCAAGTCAGTATCTCCCGGTACAGACTTTTATACATACGTGAATGATGGTTGGCTGAAGTCAACTACAATTCCGGCAGGGACTTCAGGATTTAACAGCTATATTGAAGCTAAAGATAAAATCAACAAACAATTAGCCGATATTATTCGTGCAGGATCAAAGGCAACAGCTTCAACCGATAATTCTTCCTTGAAACAGGTAAATGCAGTTTATTTAGGCTATCTTGATACTCATAATATGGATAAACTTGGATTGCTGCCGATTCAGAAGGACCTTGAAAATATCCTATCCTTAAACAGTTATGAAGGTATCGCAAAATGGATGGCTAATCCAAAATCTTTTTCAATAATTGCTATTCATACCGGACCGGATCTGATGGATAGAAGCAAATTTCTGGTAACACTCAACGAAAGTGGTATCGGTTTACCTTCACCGGAATATTATACAAAAAAAGACGGCACTTACCCAGAGTATCGCCAAGCCTATAAAGAATATATCATCCGTACTTTTCAGCTTGCAGGAATTAAAAATACCGATAAACGCGCCGATGACATCCTTGAAATTGAAACTAAATTAGCGGAATTACAGTGGACACCCTCACAAATGCGTGATAGCAAAATCAACTCACACGTAATGCCTGTTTCTGAATTGAATAGCTATGCTCCCGGTTTTCCCTGGAAAATATTTTTAAAGGAAAGACAGGTTGATGAAATAAGCAATGTGATCCTGCAGGCAGATTCAGCAATAAAGGCAAAAGCCGCATTATTTGCAAATACCTCTATCAATACCTGGTCATCATATTTAGCATTTCATTGGATCGTCAACCACTCTACTATTTTGCCCGAAGAGTTTCGGAAAAATCATTTTGATTTTTATGGTACCAAATTAAGTGGTATCAACAGCGATGTCCCCAGAGAACAAAAATCAATTCAGTATGTCAATAACCGTTTGGGACAGTTAATCGGTAAGCTATATGTAGAAAAATATTTTCCTTCGGAATATCTGGAAAAAATTAAGGATCTGGTAGAATATATTCGTAAAGCGTTCGCAATCAGGATAGAAAAACTGGATTGGTTGGATGAAAGCAGCAGAAAAGAAGCAATAGCCAAACTAGAGGCTGTTACTGTAAGAATCGGATATCCTGAGGTTTGGCGTGATTACTCATCATTAAGATTTGATATAAAGAATCCTGTTGCCAATGAACAACTCATTGCAAAGGCAAATTGGGACTATGAACGATCTCTTTTAGAAAAACCTTTTTCCAGCAAAGATTGGTATCAGATCCCGCAGACTGTAGATGCAACCAGCAGTAAACTGTACAACTCGATAGAATTTCCGGCGGGTATATTGCAGCCCGCATTCTTTGATCCATATGCAGATTCTGCAGTTAATTTTGGTGCTATCGGCGCCATAATCGGGCACGAGTTGGGTCACTGTTTTGACGATCAGGGATCTCAATTTGACGGCAATGGTGTAATGCGTGACTGGTGGACTCAAAAGACAAGAAAACAATTTGAAAGCCGGACTCAACTTCTTATCGAACAATATGATAGTTTTTCGCCTCTGGACGGACTTCACATCAACGGAAAACAAACCTTGGGAGAAAATATAGGTGATCTGACCGGAGCGACCGTTGCCTATGAAGCCTATCAGTTGTACCGCAAAGAGCATCCCGATCATGTAAAAAACTTAAATGGGTATACACCGGATCAACGCTATTTTTTATCATTCGCACAAGTCAACCGTAGTCTTTATACGCCGGAAGCTTATCGTAGAGTCATAACACAGGATTATCATGCACCTGCATCCTACCGTGTAAATGGTGTTGTAAGAAACATTGATGCCTGGTATAAAGCTTTTAATATCACTAAAAAAGATAAACTTTATATTAGACCTACAGAAAGAGTTCGAATCTGGTAAATACATCGGTTTACGTAAAGCAATTTATTATTCCTTCTGTATTTTAGATATCTTTGATTCAAAGTTTCGAGGTAGGATCAATATTAAATAAAATTATGAAAAATGCTTTTCTCCAATTGCTTCTTCTGCCATTTCTTTTTCGATACTAGCGTAAAAACAAAAAACGCTGTAAGCAATGATGTTTACAGCGTTTTAGCTTATTTTAATTTATCAACCAGAGGAGAAGACATAATCGGCAATTATCTCGCAAGAATTTCCTGCCTAAAAATCAAGAGCTTTCGGGTTTCTTTTAGTCCTATCTAAATGCTGAAACTGACCAACCGTCGAAATTACACCACAAATTTTGATAAAACTAATAGCTAAACCTTCCTGTTTTTATTCTATGATCATACCGCCTTTAGCAACTGTTGGCTTTTGCTCTTCTTGTCTTCTTACCCAATAAGGGTGATCTGTCCAACGGGTTTCCTTTCGGTAGAGGTCTGCACGTTGCTCTCCGTACAAACGGAAGGCGAGTTGGATCTTCTGATCATAATGATTTTCTGCTTCTGAAATACCCGCCAATACATCTCTTACAGCAAGGCCCGCATCAATGCCACTGCGCAGAGCAAAAGCGATACCATGGGACGACAATGGATCGAACGCACAGGCTGCATCACCCGCCGCCAACCAACCTTCACCAGCATAAGATTCCAAGTGATGGCTTCCTGCTGAAGTATATTGTAGAGGCAATATGTCGCTGTAACGACTTATTGGCACCCGATGCTTTACAAAGTGTGTTTGCATGCTCTTCCTGCACCAATACATGGGATCCAGCCAGTCTGCCCGATCATGCAGGTCAGGATCTGTAAAAAAGATACGAACGACCTTTCCTTCTCCACCATTCGAAACATACCACCAGCCATCGGGAACTGCTTCAATAAGACTTTGTTGACTCCTTAAGGGATTAGAGGAGGCCAGCAAGCTGACCACCGCTATCTGATTATCCCTGCGAAAGCGTCTTATACCAAGTTGCCTGCTCAGCCAGCTGTTCCTGCCACTGGCATCGATTATTGTAGCGGCTTTGATGTGGGAATGACCTTCCGTGTATTGCCAGCACATATCTTCCCTTACGAGCCCAAAAGTACGGTTAGTTTCGATGAACCTGACTCCGACCGCTACTGCTTTTTGAAGAAGCATAGACTGAAAAGCAGTACGATTCACATACCAACCCTCTCCGAATGATGATTGAATAAAATCATAGAAGAACAACCGGTCATCTCCCCAGCAAGAAGAATTGCCATAACATGGTGAATGCTCTGTAGCTAAAAAGTCATCCCATAAGTCAAGTTCCATGAGTGAATATCGGGCGGAAGCAGCGAGGCTTTCTCCCGCCCGGATAGTATGTGTTGCATCGACGGACCGATGCAACACAACTACCGATGCACCACGCTGCCGTAAAGTGATCGCCGAGGCCAATCCGGCAGGGCCGTTACCTATAATCAGCACGTCTGCTATCATCCTCTCTTTCTCTTTTCTGCCCGCTCTACCATCCATAAGTAGCCTGAATCTTCAGCTGGTTGTTCCTGCTCTGGAGCAGCCATCAACATTGCTTCCGCAGCAACCTGCTCTTCTCCTATTGTTCGCCCATTCTCTACCCACATCTTATCGGGGAAGTTGGCATCACCAGTTCCCTCTTTCTGGATGAGGATACCCACATCAGGCCACTGATTTATAAAATCGTTGATGCCTTTGGTATAGGGACTCACTTTTACCGGAGGATAACCGTACTGATACACAATACCACGAAGCCACTTAACTCGATTGCTGAAAGCAGCATTCTTCTCTTCCAGGCTAGCATTTTCATTCATCATTACCTCGTAATCCGCTTCCGTAAGCACATCATTTGGCACCCGGACCGGCCAAAAGGTTGGTACATACTGACCCATAATACCCACATAACCACTTAGGCAGCTGGAAGTATCCGTTTGCCAGGGTACTGCCATCCATTTAGTGATGTCCCCTGCAGCCGAACCATCCAGAGGTCCGCCGATCTCCAGTGCGATCTGTGAATTAAGTACCGGTCCATATGTCAGTGGATCATCGAGCCGGCGCTTGATTCGGAATGGTGCCGAATACAGTATTGGTTGCCGCATCGGCCAAGTAAACTCGCATCCCGGATGAAAAGGTCCTCCGATGGTCTCATCAAGCGATGTACGATCTAGATAGACAGCTTGTTCCGCTGGAGCGATGTCGTTCCAGCTCCTAGTTCCAGGCCTATTTCCCAGAGTGAAATTGCCATTTGCCCATTGCTTTAAGTATTCGTATTGGAATGGCATAATGGCCATAAAATTACGCGGGTCGGTATCGCTGCTTTTAAAACTCTGCAGTCCATCACCATAAACAGGTGGGAAAAGTTCTGCCTGCATGGTTAAATAATCAGGATTTCGGAACTGGCGAAAAATTGCCTGGCGCAGCTCAAAATACTGATTAGATACATCTGAAAGCTTTGCCACCATTTCAGGTGTCGAGAGATTACCCGGACTTCCCCAGCCATTTTGCTTAAAAATACCAGCATTTACCCAACCATTGAGCGACATACGCTCTAGCAGTGGATAGATATGTTCCCAAAATTCCGGAATTGCTGGCAGCACGGATTGACCCATATCACTAGCCGTTTGTGCTAGAAGGTCATAACCTGTCACATACGCCTGTACCCCTGGCGAATAATCGGGCGGTGCAGTAAGCACCCATGCACCAGTAGCTTCGAATATTTCTCCCGTTTTAAGCTTAATTTTTGCGTCAACCGGTCCGTCTGAAGTATCGTCATGCCATGTATCATTATTAGCAAAGGTAACTGCACTCTCATTGTCGTAAGATGCAGATAGACCATAACCACCGAGGAAAAGCAGACAGCCGTTGTTGTCCGTACGCAGCTCACCAAGGTAAACCGGTGTATCCTTACCATCTGGGGAATAAAAAGTACCCTTGTCAAATGCAAAGTCCTGGTCATTGCCATCGGTGTTAGTATTAATTCCGGAGATTGCCACCACACCTCCATCAATCACAAGCCTGGATCGGTCGGCATCACTGATAGTTACATTGCGCAAGGTACTTTCTACCGGTGGGTATCCGGAGAAAGCACCTGTAGCCTGGGGTATATCCAGGGCAAGATCGAAATTGTACCATGCTGCCTTTTTATTGGCCACATGTACGGTCCAGGTTATATCACCATCTTCTGCAGTAAGTTCCCGGATGATATTACCGTGCTCATCTGCACCATAAAGCCGGAAACGAGCCGCCTGACGTTTAATACGCCCCTCGCTATCCCGGAAGTTGCCAGGATCAGTGATTGGCTCGTTAATGAGGTCTGGCAAAAGAAAATATTCCTTTGGACTGTTACCTACCCGGGCAACTCCTATTGCCGGATGGATGATTACTTGTTTGATTTCAGACATGTCGTGTATGTTTTTGGTTATTGAATTTTATTGTGTATTTACTTTACCAAAAGAAGCAAACATATAAACATCCCTAAAGCCGTAAATCTGGAATATTATTCACTTTACCGAATACATTCCTTAATTAGAGACAAAGAAAAACTGCTGTGCAAAAACCTAAAATGGACTGGCTATCTTCCTAAGATTGACTTTTGGGAAAGCTTATATTGAGTTTACTATGGTATTTTATTTTATCAGATAATCGTTTTTCTGCTACTGAGTATATTATTTGGATCTTTACTATAGGTTTCTTTTATTTCTTTAAGCCTGTCATAACTTTCCTGGAAATAAACATGTGTCGGAATGCTGTCGTCTTTAAAACTAATGAAAGCGCCGTAGGTTGCAGGTATCTCATAATTCCTGCATACCTCTAACCAATCTATAGCACGATTAACGTAGGGTTGTACTTTCGGATTTTCAATGCCGTCATTGTCCCACCAGGCTTGATATTGGATGGTGTAGAAACATTTTTTATACGCAAAAGAACTTCCCTCCGGAAATTGGTTCGCATAAAAATCATAATCCCGATAATATGCCCCGGTAATAGCTCCCAAAGTAAAATAGGTATTCATGCCTTGATTTTCACCTTCAGTAGCTAAAAGATTTGATTCAAGACTTTCTATCAATTGAATTCTTCTTTGCGAGGCAAGTTTTTCATCATCTGTAACCATAGCAAACCTTGAAGTGATTTTATGTGGGGCAGGTTTGTCTATTTCAGGTGGAATAGCCTGGAAATGATGAGGTAAGTAATCGGTGTCATATAAACCTTCTAACAGCGGATGTTTATCCTGCTCTGTATTCCATTTCACAATTCTGTCCCAAGCCGAGAATGTGCTCCATTGTCGTCTGTTGCCATCAGGTACGGCTGTCAGTTTACCGGAGCTATTGGTAACATTATTGGACAATATCGCCTCGATGCTGTCTTCAAAATTAACATTGTACTGTCCAAACTGATTCTCCGGAAACCAATTTTCTTCAATGATTTTTCTCAGATTTGCTTCAAAATCCTGCTGGTTCTGGAACTTGTCTTTACTACCCATGTAATATCCGTAGAAATAGCAATCATGCAAAGATTTTTCTACCGGAGTTGTATCCTGTACATCTTTGAATTTGGCTACTACTTTAAGGTTTGTACCCAGTAGGTCAAGGTTTTCGTTATATCCTATAAGCTCTTCCCAACGTTTAAGTATGTCAACAGCAGGTGGAATATCTTGTCCAAATTTTTGCTCCCATGCAACGGTGAATTTAGTTGTATAATCAGGCATTGTGAATGTTTTATAAATGAGTTCAGTAATAATACCGTAACTCATACCGCCGCCGCCGCGTAATGCCCACAAAAGTTTGCGGTCTTCTTCATTAAGATCTGCAACCGGATGACCTTGATATTCCGGGATAAGCTTATTATCTATGATTGTCCGGTACGAGCCATCGCCCAATACAATCGTTACACCGGCAAGACTTTCGCATCCCATTCCCTTTTGGCGAGTCCATGGTCCCCACCCGCCGCCAAATGTAAATCCTGCAATGCGTACAGAATAGCACGTGCCATGCGGTAATCCTACATTCTTGGCGTTCATCTGTTTAATCAGGTCGATAAACATGATGCCGGGCTGGATAGTTGCATAATTGAGTTCTGCCTCAATATCGACCGTTGTCATTTTTGAAAGGTCTATTACAAGGGCATCAGTTGCCGAGCATTCCCCTTCATGATCATGGCCGCCAGAGCGGATTCTTAAGGGACCAGTGTAATTGTACTGTCTGATGCATTTAATGACCTCCGAGACCTGTTCTGTGTTGGTACAGAATACAATTGCCGTCGGCCGGAATTGGAAGTAGGTATTGAATATCTGCCTTTTGTCGTTGTACTCTTTATTTGTTAAAGGCGAGTCAAACAATATTTCCGGCATATTGTCCTGGGGGAGATATTTCTTTAATATCTCCATGATGTTAAGCAACGTTGCTTTCATGAAATGGTGGTTTAATGGTTATTAGTTTTAATATTTTACGACAGCGGCATACTCATTAAAGATGTATTATCAATGTGTATCGCAATCTGTTTTTTATGAAGCATTTTCCAGCCTACAACCCCTTCTATGAGAAGCTGAAAATAGATATGAATGGATGGAGAGTGGCTCTTTCAAGCCGAAAGTTCTACGAAAGCCCTTAAGGACCTCAATAGTTAAAGAGAGTGTTATTTTGAGCATGGTTTTAGTTTTGAAGTTTAAAAATACTAATTTATAAGATATAAAACTACAAAATATACATTTTAAATCACACATCAGCTTAAATATTATATTTGAGGCTACGAAAGTGGATTTAGGTCTTCCCAATGAGCATAAATTAGATTTAAAGTTGCAACAATTTTTGAGACAAAATTTATATAATCTTTATACTACATTTTTAGATTAATTAAAACCTTAAATTTTGATACTCTTTTATGATTAAATTTCTTAAAGCTGAAATCAAGATTCGACGATCTCAATGAAAGATCAAACTGTAAAGGACGGTAAAGCAGTGTCATTTTCAAGGCAGTAATACTGGTGTTCTGAGCTTTCACATACTCTTAAAGATAAAGAGTATAAGAATTGTGTCCTAACAAAGTTAGCAACTCCAATTTTCCAAAGGAAACCATTTTGAGACAATAAAAATGTTCCGTAAAAAAATATTAATAATCTTTCTCAAAAGTCTTCAACTCCGCTCAGTGTGATATTACTAAAAAATATTTAGATATATCACACTGAGCGGAATCGAAGTGCTTTTGAATTAACTAAGGCTTTATATCCTCAAATTTCTCATCCGCAGGCAAAATATGCTGAACTTTTTCAACCATCAATTCTTTTGGAACTGAGAAATCTGCAGTTTGTTTGATGTCTAAAGAAGATGCTCCAACAGAAATTTTATAATTTCCGGCTTCTGCAATCCAAGCCGATTTTGCGGTTTCAAATGAAGCCAAATCTTTCGGATCAAGAGTCAAAGTAATCGTTTGAGATTCTCCCGGTTTCAAATCTTTGGTTTTTGCGTATGCTTTCAACTCAGATTTTGGTTTGTCAATATTTTTCCCGGGAGCAGAAAGATAAAGCTCCATCACTTCTTTTCCGGCAACTTTTCCGGTATTTTTCACATCAACTGTAACTTCTAATTTTTTATTAAAAGTCTTAGAATTGGTTTTAATATTCGAATAAGCGAAATCTGTATAAGACTTACCATAACCGAATTCGTAAGAAGGTTTTACATTAAAAGTATTGAAATAACGGTATCCAACATACACACCTTCTTGATATGTCACATCTTTCGGATTATCCGCAGGAACTCCTGGAAAATTCTTTGATGATGCGTGGTCTGCGTAATTCACAGGGAAAGTCATCGTCAGTTTTCCTGAAGGATTTACTTTTCCTGAGATTACATCTGCAACAGAATGTCCGCCTTCCTGACCAGGTTGCCAAGCTAATAAAATGGCATCCACTTTATCTTTCCAGGAAGCCGTTTCAATTACACCTCCGATATTCAGGATTACAACCACTTTTTTTCCTTTTGAGTGGAAAGCTTTACAGATTTTATCCAGCATTTCGATTTCTTCTGTTGCCAGATTGAAATCATTATCCACAACTCTGTCTCCACCTTCCCCGGAATTTCTTCCTAATGTCACGAAAGCAATTTCTGAAGTTTCTGCTTTCTTAGCGATGAATGTATCATCCATTTTCATTTCAGGAAGTCTTTCTGGCAATGCTAAAATTCCTCTTGCTTTTCTTCTTTCTTTTTCGGCAGCAACTTCTTTTTCAGCGTGAGGTTTATATAAATCAACCAATTCTTTGTCTAATTTGTAGCCAGCTGCATTTAAACCTTCCAATAAAGAAACTGTGTGTTTGTTGTTCACACTTCCGCTTCCTGTTCCGCCTGTAATCCAAGCGTAAGATGTCACTCCGAATAAAGAAACTTCTTTCTGTTTGTTGGCAAAAGGCAAAGCATTTTTTTCATTTTTAAGCAAGACCATTCCTTCTGTTGCAGCGTTTCTCGTCACTTCTGCGTGT
>Ga0065714_10002482_pt1 | contig 22571 bp, 21 predicted proteins | sample MisRhiReplicate2_FD_59101 | JGI IMG/M metagenome (GOLD analysis project Ga0065714, IMG submission 59101) | Miscanthus rhizosphere microbial communities from Kellogg Biological Station, MSU, sample Rhizosphere Soil Replicate 2: eDNA_1 v2... | ecosystem: Host-associated > Plants > Roots >...
CCAGCGTGCCATCGGGCCGATAGCAACATTGCGCACGGGCGGACCTTAGCGGGCAACTGGGCTGCTGTTCCGCCAACCATTCATTCAGCGCCTCGACCAGGACACGGGCCTCGACTATGGAATCTTCCGAACTGTCAAAAATTAACATCGCCATTTTTTATGTCCTCGGTTCGCTGGGCTGATATTTTCGTGCCACTGCTTTATGAGCGATGCTTGTCGCTGGTAGCACCGTGGATTCTTCAATCTCCCGTATTGAAATATCATCGAATGCAAACGTTCATTGCTTGAGCCCTGATAGATGGATGGTTGGGGTGTGCTCAGCGGGAAACGAATTGCCCGGCGGGAAAACTCCATCCACCATCAAGGGATTTATAAAGGCAACGATGCCCTGATCTCAGCTTGAGCCTGAGTGTTTTCGGCAGCTAGACGTTCACGTTCCGCGTCAAGAAGCACGACGACGTCCGCTGTGCTTTCGCGGTATTGATAGAGGGCCAGGTGGGTAAAGCGGCGACAGGATTCGCTCTGGCTCACCAATGACTATAGTCGCTATTGTCGGGTGCCGTAGTCGCTGAACGCGTTTTCGGTTTCCTTAGCAAGGCCTCGCGTGCTCGTTCTGTTGCCCATCCGCCTTCACCGTAAACGCGCGGTCATCTCATTGCCGATCGATTTGCCCCTGCGAATTCGGATATCGAAGCGTTGCTCGATCACTCTGGTGATTCCATAGCCTCAATTGCTGATTAGCTGGTGGTTTACCACTGGCGGTATTTTTGATCATGAATTTATCAGACGTCGTTCGTCGGTAACCTGGGGCGATTCAGGATGTTGAGCCATGTCGTCCTGTCCTGGTGTTGGCTTGCGCTGGGCTTTCACCCGCTTTTGACTGATCTTACAATTGGCTGATCTTACAATTGGCTGATCGAACTCTTGAAGCGCGCTCGATGCTCTTTGCGCGACGCCAGCTCACTCACAAGGAACGCCAAGCATTCACTTGCAGCCTTTGCTTTCTTTAAGCATTCCCCTTCGGGAAGGTTATGTACCCCTTCGCTCAAAACCTGATACAGCTTGCCCAAAGGATTGAGACCATCCGGCTTCAGATGCGCGGGAAGCGCAAGGTTGGCGATTTTAATTTTTTCGCTCATTGGCGATTCATCGCGCAGAGACTGAATCGCAGTGAAAGTCTCTTGGTCCCCTCCGGACGATTGCACATCCTCCTGTAGTAGATCCAGTAAACGGTTGATGTTGTTTTCCACGATCCGCCTAAAGTAGGCGAAGGCAGCGACACCGTACTCATAACTTAGGCAGATCACTGCTTTTTCGTAGTTATCGCGATCTTCCTTAAAGAATTTTTGCAGCGTTTTGTCTCGCGGTATTCCCGCACGCGGCAGTTGGCCGTACTTCTGAATCGTTATGGTTTCATCTTCGACAGTCTGCTCAAGCAGATAGATTCTGTTTGATTTTTTACACGAGACGCAGGTGAAAGAAAAACCAGCCTTTCCAGTTCTCAACGGCTGAAAGGCCATCAGTGCGGCCTTCGCACCAACAACACGATCACTGCGCAAAGTGCTGTCATGAAACGGACGTTTCTGTTCGCAAAATTCGCAAAATGAGTCGATCTCATTGATACGCAGGTCCTCGCGCGGCTCCGGCGGCAGTTTGAAACTTCTCTTGGAGTAAAGCGGAGCTGACTCAAGGAAGCATTTGATACCGATATCCGTCAGTTCTGGGAGTCCATCTGTATTCATTGAATCATCCGCGCAAGATTGGAAAGAGGCGTGACCAGCAGGCCAAATAATAGCAGCGAGACAGCCCATAATCGGAGCTCGGATAGATCACTAAGAGGTCATCGCTCGAGCCTGGCTGGCTGCCGGGCTTCAAGTGGTAGTGGAGAACCGTCCGGCCAATCGGGCGGGCCGATGCCCTCAGGCGCACGATGGGCGAACCGAGTGGCATAAATCAAGAGCACAGCGAGATCACGACCCTGCTGATGTTACCTTGCTCTACCTCCAGTCCAGGGTCACATGAGTTGGTGTAAACCGCGCCCTCTTTGACCTTGAATCGGTAGTGACGGACCGTGCCCTTTGACTTTGGAACGTATGCTATCTCTGTGAGCTGCTCCATTAGCCATCTCTCTTTGCCATTCATGGCAGGCGGTGTGGCGAGGAGAATTGACTCGATTGCCGTACCAGCTGACTTGGACAAACTCAGATNTTCCAACGTTTGGACGTCGGAAACCATGAGCATGTGTCGCGATGTGGAATCGCNACCGCATNTGAGGGCCGTGACATAAAACCAAGGTAACGGGATGATCTGCTCCACGCACGACCACAGCTGGAGATCCGGCTCAAGCAGGGAAGAAAAACTCATTACGTCTCGCCGATAGGTTCTAAACATGAAAAACCCCAAAATGAACACTATAGATTGTAGCTCTATAGAGTGCATAAAAGGCTTTATCTTTCCATTTGCGAGTAAAGCAAATGGAAGTAAAACAAGCGTTCGGGTTAGCGCTTCGCGCCTTACGTATCAGCAGAGGATTAACACAGGAGGATTTTGCTTTAGTCAGCAGCCGCACGTTCTTGAGCTCGCTGGAGAGAGGTATCAAAGGTGCGACCATAGAGAAGGTCGACGAGCTGGCGGGCACAATTGGGGTGCATCCGGTATCCGTCATCGTCGCCTGCTACCTCAAGAAAGACCCAGACATTAAACTGGAAGATATCCTTGAGCAGGTCCGCAGCGATCTCAGGTAGTACGCAACTCTCATACAGGGCTTTGACTTACTGAGGCCGGTGCGCCGTGCCGAGGTCTTCGACGTCATCGAGCTGCAGGTGTCTCCTGGCCCGCAATACTGGGAAGCGTTTGAACACCAAACGCTAGAAAGCAGCCAGTCCGGAGTCAGAAGCTTTTGCCTCACCTCCGTGGCGTCAATAGCTGTCTGACACATTCAAATACTCGCTCAAACCTGGATGGCCCGGTCAGTCAAACCCGTGCAGAGCAAACGTTAGTAATCATCCGCTCATCGTTTCCGTAACGGCTCCATTACGTCTTCGACATCCAACCCTTTCAATAGGCACTTATGCACGATCACGGACAGCGCTTCGTAGAGCCTATCGCGCTGTGTAATCAAGGCGGCATTTTCCGCCTGTAGATGAGCAATGCGCTCTTCGTAGCTTCTCCGCCGGCGGGCACCGTCCGGATCTAACCCGCTTTCCTTCAGTTGTGCGATACGGGCGGAATCTATCCGCCGACCACGATCACCTACTAAGGTCGCGCGGCTTGTCAGGCCCAATCGACGCTGCACTTCGGGGCGTGAGATCGGCGCGAGCTCCAATCCCAAGCTAACCATTTGGGCGAGAAGGGCGTCGATTGCCTCGTCCAACGTGCCGCCCCTCAACGTCTGTCGTCGCGTCATGGTCGCCCCTAATCATCTGAAACCGAACTGTGTCGTTTGTCCGTGTCCGCAACCGTCATTGGACGCCCATTTGGAAACACGCGTTGCACACCTGCATTGGTGTCGCGTGCGAGGACGGATTTTAGATTGTTGAGTTTGTCCTCCTGGTCCGCCAGCCATACATCGCTGCCTGCCTCTCCGGCGCCGGCATCGCGCATGATATTAATTGCGGTCGTAAGATTCTCGGCTTGTTTCTCCAGGTTGGTCCGTTCCGATGGAGTGCCCATCAGATGGAGATGCGAGCAGCCATTCCAGCACTGAAGATGCTTAGGGCAGGGCGCTTGGGAGAAATCGTGAATGCAACCTCCAAAGGGTGTCACATGCAGCGCCGTAGCGTGTACGGTAAGGAATGCTTCTGCTGTGGTCGTGCCTTTATCTGACAGCAAAGCATGGTAACTGTCGGTCAAGGCGCCCTGAATGCGCTTATCTCTTATGCCGCTATGTAGAAAGTCGATACGCTCGTGATGACTATTGAACGCCAAGAACTCCTGATGGTCAGCAGTGTTTTCTTCAATACTTGTGTGCTGGTAATAGACATTCTGGTCGAGACGTTTTCGCCCCAGGGCCAACGCTTGCTGAACGTCGCTCATGCCGGTCAGGTGGTAAATAGTGTTCCGCCAGTGTCGAGGTTGGTGGCTTGTTAGCCGAATCGGAGCTCCATCGGATTCGGTTAATGATCGGCGGGAAAAAATGGACGAGTACGCTTCATTGGCACCCAGCGCATTATTGATGTCCCGAAGGGTGACCCCTCGCGGTAAGACACGAAACACATTCGCTTCACGTCCACCGAGCCGAAATTGACCATCAAAAGCGATAGCAAGTGTTTCGCTGGTTCTAAGGACAATACGAAGAGTGCCACCGATATTTTCTGCTAATACTGCATGGCCATGAAGCTTGGGAACGAGTAGGCGCTCAATATCACCGGCCAAATATCTACGCTTGATCGCATTATACTGATGGCTAGTCTCAATTATGGGTTGAACTCCGTTTCGGGAAAAATACACAGAGAGATTCCTAAGGGTATCTCGGTTCTCGCTAAACCCGAGCCAATCTAGAACCTCAATCTCTGACATTGCTGTTTGTGGTGAGTAGTTCCAGAGACGCCCTGGATGGGCTTCTTGCCACCTAGCGAGCTCTCGCTGCTCTTGGGTCAGCATCTTCAATCGTTCGACCGCGCGCCTGGCTAAAGGAACGTCGCTTTCTGCGAACCAATGAACACGGGATTGAAATTGCTTTTCCGCAAAGTACCTGATCCCGCATTCGACTATGGGTTTACCATTGGCATCTACAACTACCTTTCCTGCTGTCCCTTTGATTGGTCTTTCGACCCAACAGTCATAGGGAATTACTGCTACCTCATTACCCCGTTGCCCAGTCGCGATCAACAAATCGATCACACGCAGCAAAATTTCTTCGCCCTCAGTGAGCGGGTGGTTCGAGCATAAGGCGTAGGCTTCCATCGCCTCGCGAGAAGGCAACTTTTCATCAGATTTACGCTGTTTTACCGCACGATCAGGATCGTGCAATGAAATGTAGTCGTGGCGGCGTTTCTCTGGTTTTGCATCATGCTCAAAGTGGATGGCGATCTCGGTTAATTGCAGATTATCAATCGTATCCGCTATTACCTGAAGATGAGAGATCGCGTCGTAAAGGTTCTTGTAGCCACTGTCGCGGAGAAAGGCTACGACCCGATCAAAATCGCCTCGCGTCAACTGTGTGGGGTCGGGCACGCGTCTTTCAAACAAGGGATTGTAAAGCCGCCGGACGGCAATATTGTAGGCCGCGACCATCGAAAACTTCAGGTTCCGGGTGCGTTGCAGATACACAATCAAGGCCTTGCTAAAATCTTGGAAAGTGCAGGGGAGTGGTCCCTTAGGCGGGGCGGGATAGCCTGTCTTCTCTAGGGCTTGCCGATGCGTTTCGAAGGTAAGAGCATGTTGGTTATCCCGTTGTGGTAACCAACTTCCGACGCCCCACACCGGTGACGCCCACGGTGTTGAAATTGGTAACGACTGAAAAATCGCTTGTTCCTGTGTAATAAAGCCATCGAGGCTCTGCCTTGCCCTAGACAGCGTCATCTGCGGCATCCTCCGTGTGCTGCCGGCAGCGCTCGATGGTAGCGCTTACCGCCAGGATGGTTGTCTGATGCTGGGCGAGGGGCCGGTTGTGAATGAGGTCACCGGCTTGTTCTGCCATGTCAATGAACCGTTGGGCTTCTCGTTGCAACGCCTCTTTCACCTGCTCATGGCGGCCGTCAGCAAAGGGATGAAACTTCTTGCAGGTGTAGCAGGCATACACGGGATTGTAGGGGCAGTGCGTATGAACTGGCAGGGCACAGGCACCGATGTCCCCGATGTACTGCGTATCGATGACGCCGTGGATGGCTCTTTCTGCGACTGTATTTCGACGCTGGACGATTTCCCCGGTTAATAAACTGCGCATAATGCGCTGATAGGAGGGGCTCTTACCGAGTGCTTTCTCTTTAATCCGGGCAATGTTGGGGGTTGCCGTAACATAAGCACGCGCCGCAACCGTGCTGTTGTGGCCGAGCAGTTCGGCAATCATGGTTGCCGGAGTTCCCTGATCCGCCAAACCTTGCCCGAGGTGATGACGCAGCAACATAGTTACCTGGTTCGGCTTGTCTATTCCTGCTTCACGCAGCTCCTGTTTAAGGCCCATACCTATTTCGGTTACCGATAGGCGCCTTCCGTTAGGATTTACAAATAAGGGGCCGCAGTCGCTGCCAAACCGGCGTTGAATTTCCAAGATATGGCGTGAGATTTTTTCACCCAGTCGGGAGGTAACTTTGCGGGGCCGTCGCTCAGGTCGGCGTTGGCCGACCTTTTTGGCCATGGGTAGCCACAGTGTGTAGTACCTCTCAAGATCAGCGCTTTCAATGAACTCAAAATCCNCGATATCAAGCGAGTGGAATTGAATCGAGCGTGGTGCGAGTTCGAACCCTAAGTGAAGCACTATATTAAACTGGGCTTCCTCCCAAGAGTTAGATGAAACCTCTCGTTCAATGCGTTTGAGCAATCGAACTTCCTCATCAAGGTCTAAACCAGACTGCGAGAGAAAAATTCGCGCATACGGGTCAACCCGATCTGATTTCACATCCTTGATTTCTAAGTAGGTGATTGGATCGAAGCCATTGATTCCTCTATCCATTGCCCAACGGTAAAGCCTTCGAAATCCTATAAGTACTGTCCTCGTTTTTTTGATTTCTTCGAGAGCAGTGACCAGTTGATGGGTGTCCCAAGGAAGTCCGGTCGCGAGATTTGTACTAGATAAAAAGCGTAGGGTATCTGCGAACATTACCGCGGTTCGAGGCGCATATTTCTCAAGTGCATAGGCCATAAAGCCTTTACCTATTTCGATTAGCTCCGAATTCAATTGGAGTGCAGCCCAATCGATTTTCATTGCGAGTCCACCGTCGTACCACGTCCACACCTTCAGCCGGGTATCGACGTATCGTGGCTGATCATTGGTACGTGTTCGAATAGCAACCTGAGCCGGCCCTTGGAACAAATAACCCGCAAAAGAGGAGGAGGGTGAAGCATGATCTTGGCCAACTGATTTAGTCACAGCGAACCTCCTTAACTGTCAAATCGGCTCCAGGCTGCCGAGGCACGCTGGGCATTGTGGAGGTTGGCCGACTCGGCTAGATAACGACTTGCATAACGGCGTGGCATCGTTGAAGTCTCAGACCAACCGCAGACTCGCCGGAGTTCGTCCGTGGCCCGCTCCAGGTCATGCCCACGCTTCTCGACCAGGTAAGCCAAAAAGTGGTCGGCAAAGGTGTGGCGAAAGTCATGCGCGGAAAGTGTAGGCAACAACCCCGGATGAGCCAGTTCAATGGTCAAAAACAGCCGATCAAGGACGTTAGACAACGCGCGAATCGACAGCGGGCGACCTCTGTCAGATATGAACAGATAGCGGTACAGCAATTTCATCGGTTTTCCGTCACGCAGTGGGCGCCGTTCGCTCTGGATATAGCGCTCATAGACCTCATACAACTGTGCGGAGATACCTACGGTCCGTCCGTGCGTTTTCAGCGCAGGCTCTTCAGCGCGCGGGTCACCTGGGTCATGTTCGCGATCATTGACGCTGACATAGGCATGCTGTGAACCCTGATTGATATCCGTGGTGTAGAGCTTCAGAAGCTCACCGCGACGGATACCGGTCTCCAACAGCAATTCAATCATTAGCCAATTGCGCAACTGCAATCGTTCCGGAAACGGATTCTCCGCAGCGCCCGGGCGAATCAGTGTGCGAATGATCTGGAGTTGCGTATCTGTCAGGCTGCGGTAACGAGTGTGGTCGGGACGAACATTGATGATATGGCTCTCAAAGCGTCGTTCAATGACGTCGGCGACATCTGCAAATACCACCTCGATGTTAGCCAGGGTGGTTGAGTTTTGACGGGCGCGCGGGATGTAACGGGTGACACACCAGGACAGGTATTGCTTCAGCAATCGCAGGTACTGGTCACGAGTACGCGGATCGACCTGCGGAAAAGGTGCCGTTGCAGCTGTGCCGATTCGGGCGACCAGATTATCGGCCTGACGGCCGCTTTGGAGCCAAATGGCGTAACCATCCAACAAGGCGAGAATCGCCTCAAAACGGCCAGCCAAGATGGCCTCATCGATATCCAGCTCCCGGCTTTTGGCATAGGTGTAGAAAGCCTGGATCGCACGCAGGTGCGCTGCGGCGGTGTTGTATGCACGATGCCTGAGCTTGAGCTGGACGTAGATGAATGGGACTAGCTTGGGCAATGGCGCCGCCTGACCATCCTGCACAAGCAGCGGTACACGCTGACCAGAAGAGTAACGGCACTGAATCAGCTTCATCGGCAGCCACCTCATTCAATGTCTCACCATGAACACGAAGTACATGGCCCGTTGAAAGCGTGGACGCCAGAAGCAGGTTTGTCGAATCAGTGGCTTAGGCAGCTCATGAACATCTATGACATGACCTGTCGTTTAACATAATATACATTACACGTAACAAGATATTTCAAGATTAGCCCGGTTAATTCACCTCAGCCTCATTTGCCCGTCAGCCTTGTCACCGTCGGGATTTCCGGACACTACCGAACCCTACATCCCTACAGCCCTTGAACCCCTTAGCTTGCAGCGCTGAGGCAAGAGGAATGGATGGCTGTAATCCGACGAATTACGGACACTTTAGCTACTCTACATTTTATGTAACTCATTGAGTTTCAATGATTTCATTTTCGAATGACTGTTTGAATATTTTTAACCAATTCTTCGGCATTCTGGACACTTCTGGATTTTCAGAATTAGCCGCCTCACGCCGGGAATCTAGGGAATCCGCGGTCTACATTAAGATTTGCGCATTTCTGGACAATATCCAGCGAGTGCGTCGCGGGGCCTATTCGGGACACAAACCTCGAAATCGCAGCCTGAGGCTGTACCGGGAACGCGTACGACAGATCCCATACAGCGGTTGCACTGACATGCTGCAGCCCAAGAATGCCAAGGGCTGTGGGTAAATGGTTGCCCTTCGAGAGCTATTTCCGAGTACTCAGGCACGCCCGACCTAGGAAAGGGCCTAAGGATGCCTTTTCCTTTAAATCGGTAAAATTCAAGACAAAATCAGAAACCCTGGCTTCCTCACACGCAAATTCAAGCCCGTTTCTCTAGGCTCCAGCTAATTTGCAAAAATCTGGACAAAAAACGAAAAGCGAGAAGTGAAAATAAAGCGGACACTTTCGCAGCGAACGAGGACTATAAGGAAATCAGCATCAATTGTGTGCAGTAGATATTTAATAAGTATCCGACTCAAGCCACGTCAATTTTGAATTAAATGTGCGCAAGTGATTGGGGCGTCAATACATAAAAAATATGCCTCCCCTAAAAAACAAATTGGCAATATATGATTAATTAATTTCTCTAATCTCTGTTAAGGCAAGTTTAAAAACTGTCAACCTCGTCGAAGATATTTTTTTCTTGAGGTGCTGTTGCAGGACAAAAATTCAGGCGCTAGGATTATTTCTTCCTTGCATCCTCTTGTCCGCTCCGCCGGGGGAGTCGCAAACTTCCAGTAACTGTCAGAACTGGAAGTCCTTACGTTCGCTCACATTGGTGATACAAAATGACTCTTGAACCAAAACCGTTATTTGAAACTTTTGAATCCTTCTTGGATCAGGACTTTTCAAACGAAGGTTCATCTATCAACTTTGTAAAAAACTTTGTAAGCAGTTTCGATTGCGATCTAGACGCAGTTGTTGGCTATCAAACTGTACGCTCTTTTTTACGAGTCTATGAAAGTAGCGAGCAAACATTCAACTCGTATAGGACTCACGTTGAACGATTGCTTCTGTGGGCTTTGATTGTAAGAAAAAAATCAATCTTCCAGCTTAAGAGGCAAGACGCCGAAGCCTATTTGAAATTTTGCCGAAATCCACCTTCAGAGTGGATTGGCTATGTGACACGTGGTCGCTTCATCACCAACAAGGATGCTGAGACCGCTGTTGAGTTTCCGGAAGTACCAAATCCTAACTGGAAACCTTTTAGCCAAAAGCAGCCGAAAGATAACCGGCAGGCCGACACTATCCCAGCCTACGCGGCATCGAAAGGAACCATGAGCCAGATCTTTTCCGTTTGCAGTTCCTTCTACGAGTCTCTAGCGGAGGATGGCCTGGTTAGCCTCAACCCATTTAGATTGGTTAAAAACAGGCAGGATTACACGGGCAACCTCGCAGGAGATGGCTTAAACCGGGCACTGACTCCTCTGCAGTGGGACTATGTCATTGAAACAGCAGAGGCTATGGCAAAAGCTGAGCCATCGCGACATGAACGCACCCTCTTCATATTGGCCACACTTTTCGCGATGTATCTCCGCATCTCTGATCTTGTTGGCCGTGCCAACTGGGAACCCTGCATGGGAGACTTTCGCCAGGATCCGGAGGGAAACTGGTGGTATCACGTCATCGGCAAAGGAAACAAGGTTGGGAAAATTGCGGTTCGGGACGAGTACATCGATCAGCATCTGAAACGCTACCGTGTATTCTTGGGATTGCCCGAGTTGCCTGCAGAAAACGAACGAACTCCTCTGCTGACGACACTGAATGGCAGGTCGGGTCTTTCTGGACGGCAAGTGCGTACCCTCGTCCAATCTGTCTTCGACAATGCGCTGGCCAAAATGAAATCAGAAGATCGTGAGGCGTACGAGATGAACAGCTTGCGATCGGCGTCAGCCCATTGGCTTAGACACACCTCTGCGACCTTCGATGCGCCCTTTCGCAAAGCCAAGGATCTGCAACTGGATCTTCGCCACAGTAACCTTAGTACTACGCAAGACACTTATTACCACTCTCACGACCAAGAGCGAATGCACTCTATTAAGCGTTTGGGGATGAAAGAGAGAGGATGACCGAGTCAGAAAGTGATTCTCTCTTTGAAAAAAAACGCTGATTACCTGCTCTGAGAACTTTAGACTTATACGATACAGACGAGGCATTAATTATCATACCACATACGACTTTTTCACTTACTGAGCCACTATGTATATCTTATTGTCTGCTGCTTTTGAATGACTTTTCCGTTAGCTACCTCTCAGAAGTTTTTTCTGTATTCAGAAGCTGATGCGTGGCGTGGTTAGGATCTAGCAAGCCTGCCCTACTCTTTACGGGGTTATTTCTAGTAAGCCTTTTTAGCTCAACTAAATAGTCATTTAGTTGAGCTAGCTATACTATTTTGCCCGTGGGCTGAATCTCTGCATCAGCCACACGACTTCATTTGGAACGCTATCTTGCCTTGGCATTGCTCCTCCTCAGCGACTGCTGGGATACGTGGTTTAGGCAACACTCCTCTTATTAGGCTTACGTGCAGCAAATCGTTAGATGACTTGTTGTGCAATATTGCTAGCTCCCAGAAGCTCCTGGCCCCCTCATACCAAAATCCTGAAAGCTCATCCTGTGGGCGTGGCTCTCCGAGCTCGGCTGTCGTGAATCAAGCCGCCCGCAAGGCGTCCGTCTTGACACTGCGGTTTTCCATCCTCACGCCTGCGCGCTCCGCTTGCCTGTTCCTGCGTGGTGGTCATAGCTTGGAGCTCTCAACGAAGTCGGCGCTCGATACGAGCCCCCTGCTCGAGGCTTCAGGCTCTGAAATCTCTTGCGAAATTAACGCTACGCACAGCGTTGAATCCGCTTCGCAGCAGCCTCCGCGTATTCATCGATACCCAACGGGCCACTGGAAAATGACCTTTCGCTCTGCCATGAGATCATTTCCCTCATGAGCGCCCTGCTCCTTTCAATTACGGCACCCACACCGGCAGTTTGGAGTTACCAGGTTTGTCGATGATGATCGCTAGGCTTTGCTTTGCCCGCGTAGCTGCAACATAAAAGGCGGCCGCCGGCGTTGACTCCAGGTAAGTTTGCTTCTGAATGAATGCCTTGATCGGCGCGGTTGGTACTATCAGCACGCGCTCGAATGTGGCGCCTTTCGATACCTTGAAATTCATGAAGTCCAACGCGAATTCCTTGCCAGAAGCTATGGTGCCGCGCAGGCACTGAGGACGGTACCGCTCGACGTATTGGTCGACATGTTTTGAGTGCACCAAGTACACGCCATCATGTTCAGACACCACGTGGTTCTCAGATGTGGTTTCTGGGAAGCCCCATGACGCATCAAATATGGTGTCAGAGAAAGTCGCAATCTCAGTTCGGCAGCGGTAAGTCTTGGTCGCGTAGTCAATGCTCAGCAGACCTCCTTTTTCGCGAACAAGAAACCACTCCAGTGCACCTGCATACCCATACTGTTTGTTTTTCTGTCCTCTGGGGTTAGTCGAGAGTACCGCTTGGCGAACGTCACCAACCATGCGGATGTCGATCCTAGACTCAAGCAACTCATGGACGATTTCCCAGTCATAGCTACTGAGATCTTGCACCTCGTCGATCATGATCTCGTCGTAAAGACATTCCAGTCTGCGTATCAACGCGGGGGTGGCCGCCATCAGCTCCCGAGCGAGACGGCCGAGTTCGCATGCGTAGATCTGGTTACTACCGTCCATAAACCTTTGCCTGTCCTTCGCGAACATGCTGGGACGGCCGTCGAAGTTGAAGCCCCCTACCCTCTCCCCTGGGAATTTGAATGGCAGGAACGGTTTTGCAAAGTGGCGAAGCAAGAATGTGTACCAGCCCAGAACTTCGATGTTGTGGCGATCGCCGGCTTGGGAGCCGAGGCGATGGATCAGTTCCTGCTGATTGGTCTGAGTGAACGTGACAACGAGCACACGCCGTTCGGTAGGTAGCGCTTTGCAGTGATCGACCAGTCCTTGAGTTTTCCTACCACCAGCGACAGCCAAGGTCAGTAGATTAGGCATTGTGGATGAACTCCGCCGCAGCCTTCATGTAGGCAGGTGGGCTGAGCACCTCATCCGACTCAGCCAGTCGAATTGCCCCTTCTGTTTTCTCGCGCGCCATCCAGGTCAATAGGGTTGCTGCCGCAGTGATGCCAAGCATCTTGCGCAACTGAGGCTCGCCGTTCGCTGTAATAAGCTGGGGTTCGAGCGTGGTGCCGTCAGCGACGGTGCCGATGAACAGCTCTCTGCGCCTCACGTCCAGCCACTTTAGAACCGGAGTACGTAGGTCGATTGGGTCAACGCCATCGTTGTCGCGCATCACAGCTACAGGCTTGTTGATCGCGGCGCAAAGCTCAAGGCATCGCGCTAGGGCCAGCCCACGCATACTGATGACATCTATCCCGTGGGCCATCGGGCGTACGCCGAAACAATCCTTATAGACGCGTTCGAAGATGATTTCGTCGGACGGCCCTTCGACCAAGACAACCTTTTTCGCCAGCACTAGGCGGAGGGTGTCGTAGCCAGGCAGTCTTTGGAAATAGCTCACTGTCTCTGGATGAAGTTCTGTGATTTTGGACGCGCTGTTGCGGTGAAGAAGTAGCAATGCGTCGAGGCCGAGCCGGTTCAACACGTATGTGCTGTGAGTCGAAATGAAGAGCTGCTGCTCTTCCGTCGCCAGATTTTCGATGCGATTGAGTAGAGTGGTAAGACTCGTGTGAGATAGATGATTTTCGGGCTCCTCAATCATCACGATGTTCGCCTTCGAGGAATGGCGCTTCATCGCGAGTGAGATCTTGATTGCAGCCTGTTGGCCCTGGCCAGCCATCGCAAATGGCAGGCCGTCGACATGTGGAGTGACCACGCTTTCCCAAGATGTGCGGGATGTCTGATCCATCGCCAACGCCATGGGCTCTTCCTGGAGCGCTGCGCTTAGACCCGAAAGTCGCTTGTTCACAGGCGCTAAGGCGCCATCTGTCATGGACGCTTTGATATTGCGGTAGTCCAGCGAAATCTCTGCTTTCTCGGATGACTCCAAGTGGTCGCTAAGGATCTGGCGGAGATGGTAATCAACGCCAGCGGCGGATTTGACCGTGCGAGAATCGATGGTGGCCACGGAGAGCGCCCGCGGCCGACGTGTGAGTTCGCTATCAGCGAACGATCGCCATTCGTAGGTGTAGTACTCAACTGGGAGTAGCGGTGAAGGATTTTTGAGCCATTCATCCAGCTCGTCCTTGTACTCCTCGTTGGGGAAAATGGAGAGAAAGACACCAGGACAAGCGTTCGTTGGAACGTCGGCATTCACTGCGCCCAGCAGCCCCTGTAGTTCATCCGTGTCTTGCAAATAGAGCTCGATGAGAATCTGCGGGAGCGCCGGCTTCATTCCAGTTCTTCTTAGGGTCAGAAACTCGGTGACCACCTCGGTGTTAAACCAGTGAGGGTTCAGCTCCTCCAGGATCCCCTTGCCACCGATCCGCCCGTTGAGCGCCAATGAGATGGCCTCCATTAAGGTGGACTTCCCGGCGTCGTTGTCTCCGACCAGGATGTTCATACCCGGGTTGGGCTTCAGCAGGAAATCTTTGTAGATGCGGTACCCACGGATGCGGATTTTGGTGATCACGTTCGACTTCCTTGGCGAGTTGGTACTATATGGCGCTTTGATGGGCGGGTTGCCTGATGCTATAAGCGAAGCGGTACGTTGTCGACTCCGTCATTTTCTGCTGTACACCCCTTCTTTCGCTGCTCCGCCAGACATGGCAGCCCATCAAGGAAAAGGCGAATGACCAGTATCGAGAAGGATTTGGCAGACATCAGAAGGTTGACCAGGATCTCTCTCCCAGAAAGTGGTAACTACTTGTTCCGCCTGGGAGTCGCAGTCTGTGGCTTCACTTCTGTCACAGCTTCAAATTCAAGCTAATGCTGAGCGATCAACCGCCTCGGAGATGTTGCGACGCCTGGATGTCTTGAGCGACTCGATAATGGAGCCCCTTTGAGTGAATGCCATATCGACTTGCAGCAGCTTGCTGAACTACCGCAAGAGTCTCACCAGATAGGCTGTTGGCTCATCCGCGACACCGATATCCCGATCCTTGGAAGATCCGTTTTCTGTAGTACTGGCCCCCTGTGCGCGCGTCCAATAAGATTTTATCGGTACGACTGGACAGGCCTTTTACCTCTCGGAAGCTCTATTTCCTGTAGCAGGCATATCACTCGACCCATAGCCCGTCTATGATCGGCTGATCTCAAAATGCCTGCATGGGGTGGTTCATCATGGACGAGCAACTCGGACGCTTACACGCTACAGCCTGCTTTAACTCAGCCTCCACGTTTAACGAGCCAACGCTGCGTAGCAAAGAGTATGCAAACGCGGCGCTCACCGAGTTTGTCAAACTTCAGCGTGAGCAGCCCGAGATTCTGAGCACGCTCCTCAAAGGGGGAAATCAGGGCGCCAAACGGTTGAACACCGACCCTTACCAAGGGCTTCGTGAGGTTATCCAGAACGCTGATGATCTGAATGCCACCTCCGTGCAGTTTGCTGTGCAGACCGTCCAGGGCAACAAACAGTTGGTCATCGTTCACAACGGATTGCCTGTTGAGTTGCCCCACGTGCTGCCGATGATCTACCCATTCTATTCCACCAAGCAGAAATCGGCGGAGTTGAAGGGACGGTTTGGCATCGGCCTAAAGACCCTCACCCAACTGGGCGAAAATCTTACAGTCCACAGCGCGCCCTTCCATTTCGGCTCACGCGATGACCATGTGGCAATGGTGGAAGAAGCCGTTCCTATTGACGATTTTTACGACCCCCACGCCAACCAGACAATGGTCAGCGTCGATCTCTATCCGGACTATGACCTTGATTCCCTGGAGGCTTGGTTTGATGAATGGGCCCCCAGCGACCTGATCTTCCTGGACAACGTACGCGCCATTACCTTACTCGACTTGGACAAGCGCGTTTCACTAAAGCATTTGGCGATCCAGCAGACTCAACCCAGTTGCCACTTTAACCTGACGTTAGCCAAGCACCAGAGCCGTGTCACCCACTCGACCTTCTTGGTGGACAACGCTCTTTGGGAGCGCTTCGTTTGTGAAGTAAAGGTTCCAGCCGGGAAAGCACGCGCTGCAAAAGCGACAGGCGATTACACCCCAATAGGTATTGCGATGCCGGTAGAGGGTAATGCTCGAGGACGGCTCCATGTAGCGCTGCCCACCAAGATTCACACCAATGCTGCATTCTCCCTGGACGCTCAGTTCGACCCGTCTACTTCCCGAGAGGACATGATCCATGGCGGTTGGAATCAGTGGCTGACGGAAGCGTCGGGGCAGTTTCTCGGTGAGCTGGCCATCCACTTGGCGCAGCAACGCAATACGCTGGCTTGGTTAGCAGTCCCAGTTGGGGCCAAGACAGACAGCAGTTCCGAATGGCTCAACAAATTGTTCAGTGAACAATGGGCCAAAGCGATAGATGCCTTCAAAGCTTGCTCGACCCTGATCGATGGTCGCTACGCTTTGAGCCAGATTTCGTACTGCGACGTGTCGATCGACGGGATGCTTACGGAAGCCGACCACCTCGCGGTGAGCGGGAGGCCAATGCTGCCCGAGTGGATGCGAGATGATAGCGGGCGTTGGCGGGTGGTTTTGGAAGCCCTATCTGTCTCACATGCGTTAGAGCTCGGGGATGTATTCGAACACTGTGACCACGATGGATTCGAGGGAAAGCCTCCAGCATGGTTCTTGGACATGGCCATGAGGTGTCTCGATCTGGATGATGACTATCCGCTGCTCGACACCAAATGGGTGCCGCTTGCAAGCGGCCAGCGAACCGAGGCTAGATGCGACGACGAAGCCGATTCCTGGCTAACAGGCCAGCCTCCCTCGATTGACCTCGCCGCTCGCCATCAGCTGACGCATGTTGTCCACCCTCTTCTGCTCTCTACGCCTTATGTACCACTTGTTGAATGGTTATCAGAGAGCGCCAACTTCAAGACAGAGGTAGCCGCGCAGGATGTCCTTGAGGCATTCGCCAGACGCTTCGCGGAAGACCCTATCGCAGTAGACAAACAAGATCTTCTGGATCTGCGTGATCTGTTTGAGCACGTCGACACAAAGAACACCGACTTGGGCCGTGAGGTTGGAGCGGCCCTGCTAATTGACGCGTTTAACTATGTCGCGCTCGAGGATGGTCGAATAACGACAACGAAGGTGCTTGCCTCGCCCACCAGCTTGTACCTTCCGGCATCCATCGCCGACTCGCAAGACGCCTGGTCGAAAGCAGCAGGCAATACGCCGGAGCTGCTTTGGGCATCGGCGAACTATGCCGAGATTTTTAAAATCAGCAGAGCAGACCAACGAACCACTCAAAGTGAGGTTGTTACCACAAGTCGGAAGCGAGGCGTGAAGCGTTTTCTCTCATTGCTCGGCGCTGAGATTTCACCTCGCCTTGTCGAGGCCAACACCGACTCCGCGCACATTGTGCTTCCCTCTCAGTTTGCAGCTCGCCGCTACCTGGGCCGAGCACGCGGAGGGTTACGACGAGATTTCGTCTCGCCCGATCTTGATGCCGTCATCCGTAACATTCGACAGAGCCCGCCCCTGCCGGTATCGCGCAAGGGTCGAAAATCTCGTACGACCTTGGGAGCTTCCGCCCCCTCAGCGGTTGAGAGAGCGATAGCGGTGTTCCGATGTATAGATAGCGACTGGGCCTCCTTCGAACCCTACAGCAGAACCTTTGCCTACCGAGAAAGTGGCAGAAGCGATAGCTCACCGGTACCTACCACGTGGCTCGCGAGGTTAATTGACAATGCGTGGTATCCGAACTATGTAGGTACACCTTGTAAACCTACCAGCCTCATTGTCGAGACGAAGGTCACGCTCGCGATGTACGACCATCACACGGATTTCGCCAGCGGCTTGACAGAAGCAGACGCCAACAGCGAATTTGCTCGCGCGCTGGGGATGCGTGTTAATCCGCCCGTTTCACAGCTAGTGGCGGCCCTTGAGCGTGCTCGGCAAACGTCGTCATCTGACGACCTCAGTCTAATGAGGTTATACAAGGCTCTGGCTGGCCATTGCCCCCAAAGCACCTCTGCCGTTGCTCCTGAAACGATGATCGGCGACATGCAAGCCTTGAGTTTGCGTGGAAAATTCGGCATTGCGCGATCGTACAAAGGGCTCATTGCCCCGTGCGTTACCACTTCCAAAGGCAGCAAGGAATGGTTCAGTATGCGAGCTGTCTTTGCCGGCAAAGACATCTTTCATGGCAGGCAACCTTTCGTTCTGTATGACCGCAGCCTCACCCCTTTGTGGAATGCGCTGGGCATCAGTCAGCCTGACTTGAAAAGCTGTATAAGAGAGCTGGAGTGCCTAGCTAAAACAGCGTATGAGCCTGAGCACGATGCATTGTTGCTCGACATCTATAGGCACATGGATAGGCATCTGGACAAGGCGACTGCCGCGGATCGACGAAGCCTGAGCCTCCTGCCTTTGCGCTCAGGCGATACCTGGACGACGAAGCGCCCACTGTATTATTCGCACTACTCAAGTCTCAAGTCCGACAAGATCGCCTTGTGGGTGCCACCCTGCGCGGCTGACACCATTCCCCGATTCGTTAACGCCGCAGGTCTGGAGAGGCTTCCATTCGCTGCAGCCGCTCCTGTGAGAACGAACGCGACTACCGACGAGCTGCACTTTTGTTTTCACACCGCACTTCGCATGCTCAAGGCTGACCTTGCGAGAAATGATGAACGCTCGTACAAGGCAATGGAGCCATGGACTCGGCTCGACAACGCCAGCATAAATCTGCATCTGCCGGGACAGCTGATCGTCAATGCAGCACCCAGAGGTTTGCGGCAAATCCCAATGCAGCTTCACGCCTACTCCGATCTACCTGCTCTTTCTGTGCATTTCGATGACGAGAAATTTATCGGTAGGAGCGAGTATGGCGGCATCGCCATTGCAGGTCTGGGCGATGGCACGTGTACTCGAGAAATCGCACTCGCATGGGTGTCCGCCTGGGCTACCAGCGAAGACTGCGAGTACATCCCAGACATCAGTCTCGCTACTGAAACGGTGGAAACCAGTCTTGATGCGTTGATCGCCGAACAGGAACGATTGGGTGGAAGTAATCGCAAACGAGTAATCAAGCGAGATGCTGGGGCGACGGTCAGCGCAGACAATCCTGAACGTACCGTCCAGACACGCAAGCTGAAAGAGCTGCCTCCTGAGTTCCAGTTTACTGTTGAGGTAGTCGACGGAAGCGATCTGACTTTTAAGGGGCCGCAGCCGCGCAAGACTGGCCCGCTAATAAACCAGCCGCTCACGCCTAAGCGGTCATCTTCGAACTCTGTGCCGGAAAGCGCATACAAGCAATATTCTTCCGCAGAATTGCAGCGCAAGGCTTGGGCTTACCTCGAAGCTTCGCTGCAGCGGGATGATGTTGTTCTGGTCGACCTGCAGGCCTACCGAGGGATCGGCGCCGACGGAGCTCTGGATAAGGCCACGTTCATTGAGATGAAGTCATTCGCCCGCGGTGCCCCGGCGGAAATAACTCTCACTGAGACCGAGTTCCGCCGTGCAGAAGAGAGCAAAACTAAATTCTATTTAGTGATCATTTCGGGGTTGGAAGAGGGATATGAGACTGAGCTGCGCATCTACATCAATCCCACCAAAACCCTTCCATGGACGCCCAAAGGTCAGGTATCGATAGGTGGATTGGCCAAAGGGGCTGCATTAGTGCTGAAGGAAGCACTGGACTGATCGAGGTGAGGGGTATCATAACTCCCTCAACCTCTTCCGATTCGTCGATATGCCGATGGGACGGGCAGTCCAGTCGTTGATACATTCTGATGGCGCCATCCAGCTTCAAAATCGGAGCTAGATGGCAAAAGGAATCAACCTTTTCCATGAGCATTTGGGATAGGCGCTCATGTGCGAGTCGCCAAGCTAACGCGCCATCATCATTGCTACGTGGAATTCCGGTGATCTGATCCATGCTTCATCTCCTAGGGGTGGGTCGAAGGCTTTGTGCGCCCTGGAAATTGCTGATCCTCTACATCTGAGGAGGCATAGCCACCCTCCTCCAGGCCTGGTTCATCAATCTCAGCCTGCCGCAATTGCTCATTCTCTTTCTGAAGCGACGCTACCAGCGCCACGGTCTCTTGCTCACGCAGATCGGCTATAGCTGTTGCCCTGTGGAATGCCTTGACCTCCTCGCGCAAAGCTGAAATCTGCTCCATGAGGTGCTCAGCCACCCCAACGGACTTGGCCTCACCCTGGCGTAGGGTCTCAATTTGAGTGTTGAGAGACTGAACCAAGGACTCCTGAGTATGCAGAGCTTTAGTTTGCTGCCTGACCTCACCGAGCAGGCGTTCATTGTCACGATTCAGTCGCGTCAAATCGTCCTGTTTCACGGCGATGGTCTCCCGCAGCTTGCGCTGCTCAACTTGCATCTCATGCAGTTGAGACTCGTGCTTGCGTTGATCCTGATCTCGCTGTTCCTTCGCCGCCTCCCGATAGTGCTCGAGCGCTCCAGCGCCTGGACGTGCTTTTCCTCCAGCGATTGGATGTGCTTGTCCTTTTCAGCAACCAGAGACTCAAGGTCGGTACAGCGCTGACTGAGGCCCGCGTTACGGGTGAGCTCAGTCTGGAGTGAGGACTGGGTGGTCGCAAGTTCAGTGTTCTGCGTCTCTATCGCGGCCTGTTGGGTGGCCGAATTACGTTGGGCGGAAGCCAACTCCGATCTGAGCTCGATGATCTGGTTTTCGAGCGCGGCCCGCTGCAGGTCAAAAGCTGCGGTCGCCTGGGAGATTACTTCCTGGCCCTCCTCCATAAGCTGATCCAGCAGCGTTTGCACCATGCCGTTGAGTGTGTCGCCCATACGTACACGTGCTGCTGCCAGCATGAAGGAACTACGTTCCAGACGCCGGCGCTCGCCATGCTCTGCCCAGTGGAGGCCTACATCAACTGGATAACAGTTGCCGGGATCACGAAAGGGCCTGTGTTCCAGCGGATTGATCGCTGGGGCAATCTGTCAGGCAAAGCCATGCAGCCGCATAGCCTGATCCCCGTGCTGCGCCGCATTTTCAAAGAGGCAGGATTGTCAGCGGAGCTGTATAGCAGCCACTCGATGCGGCGAGGATTTGCGACTTGGGCCTCTGCGAACGGTTGGGACATCAAGGGCTTGATGGGTTATGTGGGCTGGAAGGACATGAAGTCCGCATTGCGCTATGTGAATGCTAGTGTGTCATTCGGCGGAATTGCTTTGCGCGCGGCCCAGCAAGCGCCCGCCATTGAGAGTAAAAGGATTTCCGGTGATCAAACACTCATTGATTGACGCCTAAGCTACCGAATATGAAGGCAGGATAGACAGGAAGGAGTAACGCTATGCCATGGTTTACTGATGATCGTTCGGAGCGGGAGAAAAACAGAGATAAGGCCTTTATCAATGCGGTCAACAACCTCAAGACCCTCGCCGTCACTGCGGGTGGTGGCATGTCCATTGACCCTATGGAAATTCAAGAAAAGATCATCAAGGCGCGCCTTGAGCTAAAGCGTTTTGTCGAGTAAGTGGCTATCTCACCCCGAGCTACCAAGCTTGGTATTCTAGGTTTGAGCAGCATCAGCAACACCCCATGGTTGCTACTCGTCACATAGTGTCAGCTCCACCAAACAGAGAGAATGCCGTGCCGGATGCAAAAATGCTCACCGCTCGAGAGGTTTACCAAGTGCTACGCGATGCCTCCATGGCTTCGCGAACAATGCGCCGAGTCACTACGTCTAGTTGGAACGAAATTTACTGCGGTCTTATGACCGTTGAAGTGGACGGTTGGGTGGTCACATTTTTCAATGATTGCGGTGCGCTCGACTACTGCGATAGCTGTTACAGCCCAGACGGTCGAACGTACGAATTCAGCTCTAACAGCACGCATGCAGCGGATCCGGTGGAGCTCCTTCGCCCAGACGAACATCTTCGACTAGAAGAAATTCTTCAGACTATCTAGCTCATACTCCATGGCTCGTGGTGCAATCACATCAAATCGCCCCCAGAAGTCAGGGGCAAGCTCTGCCCCACAAGGCTGCCTGTCTACCCCTAAACAGATCTTGAGTGAACCAAGCCATTTCTCATGCGCACTACTGACCTCGCGTTGGGCTGATTTTAAACCCACTGGCACAGTGTTTACTCTTCCAGAATCAGCACCGCTACAGGTCTGCACCTAATGCTAGTGGCTTCCTAGGTACCAGGTCACTCATTCCTGAATGGCTTCCATTAAACTCTCAGCAAGCCAAAAAGCATCCTGCATACTGAACGAATAGCACATGAAGTCAAAAACGAGCTCTACTCCCCCATCTTCAACTGTGTAAACTCCTAATTCCTCCATCGTATCGCCCGGAATCTTGGCTAGCTTGCTGAAATAAACTTCATTCTCCGTCTGCTGATATTTGAATCGTCCGTCAGCCCTATAACTCCAGCAACCCGATACGTCTTTGTGGAATTTTCTCTCCAACTTACTTTTGCGCTTCTTTGACGTAAATAACACGTTCACCTGGTTACCAAGATTCACCAAAAAAGCATCTTTAAGGCAATGCGCAATTTCCTGCGCTACGCCCTTTGAAAACCTAATGGATACGTCATCTAGCTTCAGCCTCACACCATCACTACCCTGCCTAGACACCTGACACGGGTACACGTCATTACACTCACGCTCTCGCCAGCACGTAAATTCGCGCTCCGCAAAAAACACTGCCGGTTGCATTTCAGTTTTGCTCACAAATCACCATTTCGTCATTGTTAAAAATAACAACG
>Ga0065714_10064703_pt1 | contig 22522 bp, 26 predicted proteins | sample MisRhiReplicate2_FD_59101 | JGI IMG/M metagenome (GOLD analysis project Ga0065714, IMG submission 59101) | Miscanthus rhizosphere microbial communities from Kellogg Biological Station, MSU, sample Rhizosphere Soil Replicate 2: eDNA_1 v2... | ecosystem: Host-associated > Plants > Roots >...
ACAAAATTTTGTATGTTACAGTTTTTTTATAAATTTAAACAATGGATTGGTCAAAAATTTGCTAATCCAAACCAAAATCAACAATCTCAAAATAATAATAATATGGCAATGTTTAATTACGGTGTTGGCGGTAACGAAGTCAAGGTCGACGCTAATGAAGCTATTCAGGAAATCCAGGAAAACAAATCCCTCATCGTAAGTCAGCTTACAACAGATGAATCTTATGTTCCCGAAATTGTAACAGGACTAAAAACTGTAGACGACGTCTTCAGACATTTTCAACCCGCAGTTGCTGTACAGCACGAGACAGAAGATGGAAATGTAGTTGAAGAAGAATTCCGTTTTCAGAATCTTGCAGACTTTACTCCCAAAAATCTAGTTCAGAAATCAGACTATCTGCAGCAGCTCAGTATGGAGCAGGAGCAGTACAATAAAATTGTACGTCAGCTGAAAACCAATAAAATTTTGCGAAATATGCTCGAAAATGAGCAGACAAGAGCTGCATTTATTGAAGCCTTAAAGGAAGTGGCACAAGAACTTGAAAAATAATAAACACCTACACAAAATATTATGGATAGTAAGTTACAGGCTGCAGAAAGCCAACAGCATAATCAACAGCAACAATCTGGAAAGCCAAAAGGAAGTCCTGTTGAAGAATTAAATAAGATCGGTGGTTTTGGCTTTATAGAATCTGTTGTAGACGGAATTGCCAATATGAACCCGACCAGAAAAGCAAGAAAAGAAATTTTCCTGAACGATGGAAATAAAGCAGACGAAAGAAAAGAACTTCTTCAGAAAATCAACCTTTGGGTTGAGCTTTTAGGAAGCAACGAATCGGCAGAAAAAATGGCAGATACCTGCAAAACAAAAGCACAGGCTGCCGAACAAAACTTAAAAACAAATCTAAAAAATACACTTGATTCAGTTCGTCAGTTAGAAACAAACTACAGAACGGTTGCACAGTTTTATAAAAATACCGAGCTCGATAAAGTCGATAATGTAAGCATCGTCAATGCAAGTCTTGAGCAGGTTTCAGATTTGGATAACCCTTTGTTTATTGAAGCAATTGCTGAAGAATTTAAACAATATTATGACCGTTTGGATCTTCGTGATAACTACTCAATTTTAGCAATTCCGGGATATTTAGGATCAAATAAAGTCATCGAAAAATGGGCAAAAATTTGTAACGAGAACAAAGTAATGATGGTTACCGATTTTGCGAATCTCGACAAACCAGATGATGTGGTAGATTTATTCCACTCTGCAAATCTTACGGGTGGTGAATTGCACAGAAGTAATGTGATCATGACGTGTAACTGGCTTGTTGGCCGTGGAAGAGCTGAAGAAGTAGGTGAGGAAGAAAATGTAGAACTTCCGCCGTCAACTTCATTGGCAGGAAAAATTCATAAAACATTAATGTCTCAGGTTGCCGCAGGTAAAAAACACGGTAATATCAACGAGGTAGACGCTGTAAAATTCGAGTTGAAGAAAAGTGAAATTTCTCAGTTAGAAAAAATGGGTCTTGTGCCGATGGTGAACGAATACGGTAAAATCATGGCATTCTCGGCTAAAACATTGTTTACAGGAGATAATATCGGTCTTCAGACCTATTCTGTAGTTCGTGTTTTCGATTATGTAACTAAAGTTTTATTAGATTTCTTAAACAGAAGAGCCTTCGAAAACTGGAACGCAAGAAACGAGGACGATTTGAGAAGACAGATTGTAACATTCTTAGACGGTATTAAAGGCGCAGATAAATTGATCGAAAAATTCAAAATCGTTCGTTTTGAACAGGATAAAGTCAATAAAGACAGAGTTTGGTTAGACATTCGTCTGACTCCATATTTCCCGACAAAAAGTTTTGTGATAAAACTGGATGGTCATAAAGGAGATGACGGTAATGAGTGGGATGCTGAATATATTCAGGATTAATCATTTTAAAATAAATACAAAACCGATGTTCAAAAAGCATCGGTTTTTTGTTGGGTAAATTTCAGATAAACTTTCAAAACTTTTCAGCTCCGTAGGAGCGAAATGTCTGTAGTACAAAAAACGTTCGCAAAAAGCGAGCTCCGTAGGAGCGACGAATTTGTAGCTTTTAAAAAACATTCAAATCCTTCATTTGAATTTCATCCTATTTATTCAAATTTCATATTTTAAAATCATAAAAACACGACAAATAATAATTTATCTTTGCGAATATAAAATGAGACGGCTTTTTGGAAAATAACAAAAAAACATCAGACTTTCTTCACATCGGGAACAAACTTTTGAAATGGTATGATACAAATGCAAGAGATTTACCCTTCAGAAATACAAAAGATCCCTACAAAATCTGGATTTGTGAGATTGTCTTTCAGCAGACCAGAATTGCTCAGGGGTTAAATCATTACAATAATTTTATTAAAAGATTTTCCGATGTTCAGACTTTGGCAAAAGCTGAAGAAGATGAGGTTTTATTATATTGGAAAGGTTTAGGTTATTATTCACGAGCAATTAACATTCACAAAGCTGCACAGCAAATCATCAATGATTATAACGGAATTTTCCCTTCTGAATATGAAGAAATCTTAAAGCTGAAAGGTGTTGGTAAATATACAGCGGCTGCAGTTTCAAGTATTTGTTTTAATGGAAAAATGCCGGCTGTTGACGGAAATTTCTACAGAGTTTTAAGCAGGATTTTTGCGGATGATTTTGATATGTCAAATTCCAGAGCATTTAATTATTTTTCAGAACTGGCACATTTGATCATGCCGGAAAATGTAGGTGATTTTAATCAGGCGATGATGGATTTAGGCTCTGAAATCTGCAAACCACGAAATACTTTGTGCGGAGAATGCCCATTAAATGATGACTGTCTTGCATTTTCTTTAAATAAAGTTTCAGAATTTCCTGTAAAAACTAAAAAAGTAAAAGCACAGGATTTAGAATTAAAATATTATTTCGTTCACAGAAACGGAGAATTTTTAATTCAACAAAGAAAAGACGATTTCATCTGGAAAAAACTGTTTGAATTTCCACTTAAAATTTCGGATGAATTGATGCCTTTTATTAAAAGCATAAAAACCGTTAACCATAAATTAACTCACAAAAATTTAAGCATAGAAATTTTTAATGTTGAGGTTGATTCAGAAGAGGTTTGGAGAAATTTTACTGTTGAAAATGATTATATTATCACTGATGTTGAAAGTTCTCACAAAAGATCGTTTCCAAAACCTTTAGAAAATTATATTCAGAATTATGATGTGGCGTATAAGTTTTTGTGATAGTTGAAAACACGGAAGTATCCATACAGTTTGTCATTCCGCAGGAATCTAAGCAATGATTTTAAAATAATAATTTGAATAACAGAGTTTAGATTCCTGCGGAATGACAAATTTATTTGATGCTTTTTAAAAGTTTAAACCAAATTCTTATCAAATCAAATTTCAAAACTCATTGAAATGCTGAAATTTGTATCATAAAATCTAAAATGTAATTTGTATTTTTGCAAAATGATTAGAAAAGTCATTTTTATTTTCGCTTCATTGCTCCTTATTTCTTGTGAGAAAGAGACTCAACCGAAACCTTATGGTGAATTGAGATTAGAATATCCCGCACCGAAATATCAGAAATTTGACAAAAATTGTGCTTACACTTTTGAATATTCAGATTTTGCCAAAATTGTTGACGCAAAAAAACCTTGCTGGTACTACATGAATTACCCAAAGATGAAAGCAAAAGTTTTCATCACTTATTTTCCGGTAAAAGGTGATTTTGCAGATCATGTGAGAGAATCTGAAAAAATGGTTTACGAACACACCATCAAAGCAAGTTCTATTGATGCCAAATCTTTTCAGTATCCTGAAAAAAAAGTTTACGGAAATTTTTATGAGCTGAAAGGGCAGAGTGCTTCTAATCTTCAGTTTTACGCTACAGACAGTACAAAACATTTTGTAACTGCCTATTTATATTTTGATACACGTCCAAAGCCGGATTCTCTGGCACCGGCAGTAGATTATATCAAAAAAGATATTAAGCATATGCTGGATACTTTTGAATGGAAGAATTAATACTTAAAAAAAATACATTGGTAATAATATGAATCGTAAAGATTGCATATAACCATTATAAAAAAATATAAAATACATATGAAACTTTTAGTTGTAGGAAGCGTTGCATTCGATGCAATAGAAACACCATTTGGGAAAACAGATAAAATTTTAGGAGGAGCTGCCACATATATCGGGATTACTGCATCAGTAATGGGAGTAAAATCAGGAATTGTTTCTGTTGTGGGAGGAGATTTTCCGCAGGAGCATTTAGATATGTTCACAAAAAGAGATATCAATATCGAAGGAATTGAGATCGTAAAAGAAGGAAAAACTTTCTTCTGGTCTGGTAAATATCATAATGATCTGAATACGAGAGATACTTTGGCAACTGAAGTCAACGTTCTTGAAAATTTTGATCCGAAAATTCCTGATTCAATGCAGGATGCAGAGATTTTACTTTTAGGAAATCTTCATCCGGGTGTTCAGTTATCTGTACTTGAAAAAATGAATCAGCGTCCGAAGCTTGTTATTCTTGATACCATGAATTTCTGGATGGATTCTGCAATGGATATTCTGAAAGAGATGATCGCTAAAACCGACGTGATCAGTATTAATGATGAAGAAGCAAGACAGCTTTCCGGTGAATATTCTTTGGTAAAGGCAGCGAAAAAGATTCATAAGATGGGTCCTAAGTTTGTGATCATCAAAAAAGGTGAGCATGGTGCAATTCTTTTCCATGATGACAAAATATTTGCCATTCCTGCGCTTCCGTTGGAAGAAGTCTTTGATCCTACAGGAGCGGGAGATACTTTTGCAGGAGGCTTCGCGGCATATTTAGCTAAAAAAGGTAAATTCGATTTTGAAACAATGAAGTCTGCATTGATCGTAGGATCTGCGATGGCTTCTTTCACCGTAGAAAAATTCGGAACAGAGAGAATTGAAGAAGTAAACGAAGCTGATATGTTCAGCAGATTGCGAGAATTCAAAGAATTGACGACTTTTGATGTTGAGCTGCAATAATTGAAGCTTTTTTAAGAAATATTTATAATAAAAAATTGAGTGTAATTCGTTAAGAATTATAAATTTGCAACTCGTTTAAAATAGTAAAATGATAAATAAATTAAAAATCGCTTTTCTTTTTGGAGTTTTTGCATTGTTGTTTTCAACAAATGTACAGGCTCAGCTAAAGCAAGGTCAGTTGATAGATGGTATTGCGGCAGTGATTGGCGATGAAATTGTTCTCGAATCTGATGTAGAGGAACAGATGAATTATGCAAAACAGCAAGGTGCTGGTACGGCAAATAAATGTGAGTTTTTAGAGAATCTTATCAATAACAAATTTCTTGTTTTTGAAGCTAAAAAAGATACACTGATCGAAAACCGTTCTGCGGCAATCAAGGAACAGGCAAATGCTAAATACAACCAATTGCTTTCTCAGTTTCCTGACGAAAAATCAATGTTGACGGCCTACAAATTCAGAACTGGATATGAGATGAAGAATGCTATCGAAAAGATAGATACCGATACTTATTACGGTCAGGCAAAATATCAGAGAATTACAGAAAAAGCAGATGTTACTCCAAATGAGGTGACAGATTTTTACAATATGTACAAATCTCAATTGCCGGAAATTAAAGATGAAGTTTCAATTTCCCAAATTGTTATGAATCCTAAATTGACGGAAGCCCATAAGGATGAGCTCATTAATAAGCTGAAAAAAATAAAACAGGATATTGCAGGCGGAGAAAGTTTTGAAAGCCAGGCAAGAATTTATTCTGAAGATCCGGGTTCTGCACCAAACGGAGGTTTGATGAAAAACGTATTCAAGGGTCAGATGGTAAAGCCTTTCGAGGCTGCTGCTTTAAATCTTCAGGAAGGAGAGATTTCAGATCCTGTGGAATCTGAATTTGGATATCACATTATTCAGTTAGTAAAAAAATCAGGAAAAGCTTATGATGCAAGGCACATTCTTCTGATGGCAACACCTACTGATGACGAAATGAAAACTGCAAGAAAAAAGCTAGATAGTATCAGAGGTTTGATCTTAGCTGAAAAGATAACTTTTAAAGATGCTGCTTTTAAATTTTCTGATGATAAAAAAACAAAATTCAACGCAGGAGTAATTGCAGGAGCTGACGGTTCAAATAAAATAGAAAGAGAAAGCGTTCCCGGAACGATCAGTTATGAATTGGCTGGTTTGAATAAGGGAGATATCACCTCAGCTTTTGATGATAAAGATGAAAGAGACAGAAAGGTAATAAAGATCGTGAAGATTGAAGATGTAATTCCGTCTCACCAGATTACTCTCGAAACAGATTACGACAGAATAAAGCAGATGGCTCTGAGAAAAAAACAGGGCGAGATGGTTGAGAAATTTGTTAATTCAAAAATATCTACAACCTTTATCTCCATCGACGGTCGGTATGACAATTGTGATTTTAAAGGAAACTGGAAAAAAGAATCCATTAAAAAATAAAACAAAACCTTCAGAATTTCTGGAGGTTTTTTTGTGTAATAATCATTCAGAATTATTACAGAATCTCAGTTTTTAGTATTTTTACCGTATGAGCAATTTTATCGATTTCAATTCAGCCAAAAAACTTCATGATATGCAGGAAAGCAAAAACAGAATTACCGAACTTTTTAATATTCAGTATCCTATCATCCAGGCAGGAATGATTTGGCATTCGGGATGGAAACTTGCCTCCGCCGTTTCAAATTGTGGAGGTTTGGGTTTGATTGGGGCAGGAAGCATGTATCCTGATGTTTTAAGAGAGAATATTCAGAAATGCAAGAAAGCTACAGACAAACCGTTTGGAGTGAATGTTCCTATGTTATATCCAAATTTGGATGAGGTGATTCAGATTATTATTGAAGAAGGCGTAAAAATCGTCTTCACATCTGCAGGAAATCCTAAAACTTATACAGAAACTCTTCAGAAAGAGGGGGTGAAAGTTGCTCACGTAGTTTCTTCTACTAAATTTGCCATGAAATGTGAAGATGCCGGAGTTGACGCTGTGGTTGCTGAAGGTTTTGAAGCCGGAGGTCACAACGGGAGAGACGAAACTACCACTTTTTGCCTGATTCCAAATGTCAGAAATCATATTTCTAAACCATTGATTGCTGCTGGTGGAATTGCTTTGGGCTCACAGATGAAAGCGGCAATGATTTTGGGTGCAGACGGAGTACAGATCGGAAGCCGTTTTGCTGCTACCGTTGAAGCAAGCGCACACGAAAACTGGAAGAAAAAAATTACCGAACTGAACGAAGGTGATACTCACCTTACTCTGAAAGAATTGGCTCCTGTAAGAATGGTTAAAAATAAATTCTTTAACGAGCTTGAAGAAATCTATAATGTGGGAAGAAATTCCGAATCTCTGATTGCTGCATTGGGAAGAGCAAGAGCAAAGCGAGGAATGTTTGAAGGGGATATGGAAGATGGCGAACTGGAAATCGGACAGGTTTCTGCTTTGATTGATGAGGTTTTACCTGTTGAAACGGTTTTTGCGAATCTTCTGAAAGAGTTTGAGGAAGTCAGGATACCTTCTTTATAATAATAGAAATAATGCTTTCTGATTGGAAATGATACATCTTGAAATTAATGCTCTGTTTGTCGTTCCGGAGAAATCTCAACAGATTTTTCACTGAATTGCTTAGATTCCCCCGGAATGACAAAGAAGATGTAAATTATATTGATTAAGAAAACTTTTTATTCAGATTTTAAGCGTTTAATTTCTTCTTTTAAATCCTGAATTTCCTTTTTCAGAAGATTTATATATTCCTGTTGATTTTCAAGAATATAATCAGGAATGTTATGAAAATAGTTATTACTAGCTGAATAATTTCCTGAATTATTGTCGTAATTGTTTATATGCACATTGGGATCTTCTTCTTTTATATTTTCAACATTAGTATCCAATGCTTTGGCTATACGTTCCCATTCTTCATCGGAAATTTTAATATCTCCTTTTTCTCTTCTTTGATATTGAGATTGTGTCATGTGTAATATTTTAGCCATGTTTTCCTGAGTATATTTTGCCTTACGAGCCTGAATAAGCTTATTTTTTACCATCATTGAAATTTTGTGTACTACAAATATATTATTTTATGTTCTGATATTCACATAAATTCACATAAAAACCTTGAAATTATTTCGGTGCAGATTTATATTTTTGAATTGTTGATAGTAACAAAATTATTTTTTATTGTGCGCACTAAAAAGAAATAATAATTGCTGATCAGAAAACCCATGTCAGGGATATATGGCAAAATAGTATTAATTTAAAAAATTCAAAAGATGAAAAATCTTAAAAAACTTTCAAGAAGAGAATTGAAAAATTTGGCTGGTGGAAAACTAGCACTTAACTTAGGAGCTTCCATAATAGATGAAGTAGAAGCACCAGATAAAGAATGTGTATTAAATTGGATTAAATGCCCAGGAGCGGGACTGGCTAAAGTAGGTCCACCAAATGTAGGCTTAATATGTTGTTAAAATGATAAAAATTGTAAAATATATTCTCATATTTTGCTCAACAGTTGTATTTTCTCAAAATACAACTGTTTTCTATGAAGTGAAAAAATCTTGTCAGGAGATTTCTTTAGGGGCAGCTGTCGATCAGAAGTATTATAAAGGATATACAACATTAAAAGAAAATGTGGTGAAAAATTTATCGGATGGAAGATTTGATTTGAAAGTTAATGAAAAATTCCCACTCCCTTATTCTTTTGTATGTTCTGGGAGTACAGGTTTTAAACCAAGCGCTTTGTTTACTCTTTCTAAAGAAAATTTAAAATTTAAGTTAGATAGCATTGGTATGTTTATTCAACCATTACCATTAGAAGAAAAAAAAACGTCATTGATAAGTGATCAATATAAATTTAATACTACTTTTTCTAATCTATTAAATATATTCTACAATTCTGAAAAAGACAATTTAAAATTAGATACTTTATTGATAAAATATTCCAAGGAAAATCCTAACAGCTATATGTTATTTTGGACTCTGGTTCAGCATTTTCAATACAAAGGATTCAAAGAATCTTATATAAAATCTTTTAAAAATCTATCGCCAAAAATAAGGAATTCTGAATACGGAAAAATTTTTTATGATGATATAAAGAGGTCTGGTAAATTGAATAAAAATTCTATTTTCCCAAATTTAGAACTTAAAGGGAAAAATATATTTTCTTCTTTAGGAAAAAAATATACATTGATCGATTTTTGGTTTTCATTTTGCCAACCTTGCTTAGAAAAAATTCCTGAGTATAAAGACTTGTATTCAAAATATAAAGATAAAGGTTTTGAGCTAATAAGTATTTCTACTGATCGTACTGAAGACATTGGAAAATGGAAAAAAACTATTAAAAATAAAGAATTACAATGGCAACAATATTTAGATGAAAATGGAACGGAAGCTAAATTTTATAATATAAACAGTTTTCCTACGACTTTTTTATTAGATTCTGCCGGAGTTATCATTAAAAAAAATATTTCTTTAGAAGAACTGGATAGTTTTTTAGAAGACAATCTAAGATGATTTTTTTTTAATATTATAAAATGACAATTTCAAGCGCAATGTTTTTCCTTGCCTGAATTTCGTATTTTCCTTTGAAATACTCAGTTTTAAAAATACTTTCGAGCTCCAAAAAATGCTGCAGAACCTTTTTCCTTCCCGGTTTGTAAAGAAAATCAGGATAAATAGAATATTCTCTTCTGATGTTTTGGGTATAATCTAAATAAGTTTCAGAGTCTTTTCCCAAAACAGACAAATCCACATCCAGCAAATAATTGATGTCATTGTTTGGTGATTTCTGATGCAATTTTGTTGCTAAAATAAGTTCAGATATTTCTTCAATATCATTTTTATTTAAACCTAATTTTTCCAGCCTTGATTCTGCAAATTCTGTACTTTTTTCTTCATTCAGTTTTGATGTTGCATCGTAGATGATATCATGATAATAAACTGCAAATGATATATTTGAGAAATGAAGAATCCTGTCTTTTACCAGTTCCAGCTCGGAAAACATATTTTCAAGGTGTTTCAGGTTATGATAATGCCTGCTTTTTTCAGAATATTTTTTCTCAATTTCTGTCCAAAGATTTTCAATCAAAATAAAGTCATCACTAAATTGCAGACATTGGCTCGTGAAATTTTCTTTCAGACTCATAACTCAAAGTATTAAATAAAAAAAGGAACTTAAAAAGTTCCTTGAGTTGCTTCCAAATGTGCTTTCAGCTCAGCCCATCCGCCGCCGTTGTAGCCTTCTTTCAAACCCTGAGATTCAAGAAAATCTAAAGCTTTCCCGCTTCTGTTTCCGCTTCTGCAGAATAAAACTACTGGTTTTTCAACAGATAAAATTTCTTCTTTTCTATCTTCTACTTCACCCAATGGGATATTTTGAGCACCGTCAATACTTCCGTCCATCTCAAGTTCCATGGGTTCACGAACGTCGATTAAGTGGTAATTTCCTGATTTTAAAACTTCTGCTAATGACATAATATTTGTTTATTTAGAGTTAAATGAATAAATGGAGTGTGAATTTTTCACAAATCCAAAGAGCAACAAATTTATAAAATAATCTTAGTTTTGCAATGTAAAATAATGAATTCAACTGCCGAAAAATATTCTCAATTAATAAAAGCCAAAGCCAAAAGTTTTGGGTTTCAGAATTGTGGTATCTCAAAAGCAGATTTCCTCGAAGATGATGCCCGACATCTTGAAAAATGGCTCAAAAACAATTTCCATGGTGAAATGAAATATATGGAAAATCATTTCGACAAAAGACTCGACCCGAGATTGCTGGTGGAGGGTTCAAAATCCGTCATTTCTCTTTCATATAATTATTTTCCTGAAGAAAAGATTTCGACTGTAGAGAATTATAAAATTTCCAAGTATGCTTATGCGGAAGATTATCATGAAGTGATCAAAGAAATTCTTCGTGAGATGGTTGTCGAATTACAACAGGAGATCGGCGATTTTGATTTCCGGGTGTTTGTAGATTCTGCGCCGGTTTTAGAACGAAGCTGGGCAAAGAAATCGGGAATCGGTTGGGTAGGGAAGAATGCCAATTTAATTACAAAACAAAGCGGTTCATTTTATTTTCTGGCTGAAATTATCTGTGATCTGGAATTGATTGCAGACAATGAGACGACCGACCATTGCGGAAGCTGCAGAAAGTGTATTGATGCCTGTCCGACAGATGCAATTGTTTCTGATAAGATTATTGACGGAAGCAAATGTATTTCCTATGCAACGATAGAACTGAAGGATGAGATTCCGGATTATTTCAAAGACAGAATGGAAGACTGGATGTTCGGTTGCGATATCTGTCAGGATGTCTGTCCGTGGAATCGTTTTTCGGCTCCGAATCTTCAGAGCAGATTTAAGCCCAACGAATTTTTAAAAAACTTTAAAAAAGGAGAATGGAAAGAGCTTACTCAAGAATTATTCTCAGAAGTATTCCGAAAATCTCCTGTAAAAAGGACCAAATTTGCGGGCTTGAAGAGAAATATCGAATTTTTAGACCGATCCTGAATTGTATTTTGAGCTAAAATTATTGGTTAATTATCCTGTTCGGAATTTTCGGTTCCAAAAATAAAGAGGGTTGTTGATCATGCCTTGAAGTTTTAGCTTCAAGGAGATAGAAAGATCATGGCCAGTAAATTTAAAAAAAGCCTTTCCTATAAAAGAAAAAATTGACTTTCAGGAGATAAAATCTCTCAAAAATCAACGTTTTTTTGGTACTCTTTTTGGCGCTGTTTTTACTCTTACTTTGAATCTTTTCTGAGATTTCGTGTTTTTGTGCATATTTGTGAAAGTTTGATATCTAAATTTACTGATTTTTCCGATTAAAACAAATACTTTTACGAAAAATTGAAAATTAAATTTTATTAATCAAGATTTAGAAACATGACCGCTAAAATTATATTGATTTACATTTTAAAAACCTTAGGAATTATCCTCGGAATTGTTGTGCTGTATGTTCTTTTGGGACTTGCGCTTCCTTTCATAGAAGTTTCGGCTAAAGAGGATGGCGAGAAAAAAGAAATTCCTATCTATATTTACACCAATGGCGTTCACACAGATATTGTAATGCCTGTAAAAAACGATCTGTACGACTGGAGTTCTAAGATTCCTTTTGCCAACACGAAATCTAAAAGAACAGATTACAATTACGTAGGAATAGGGTGGGGCGACAAAGGTTTTTATCTGGATACGCCAACTTGGGCAGATCTGAAATTTTCAACCGCTTTTAAGGCAGCTTTCTGGCTTAGTGAGTCTGCAATGCATTGTTCTTACTACAAAACGATGACAGAAGCTAATGATTGTAAGAAAATTATGATCAGCAGAAGCCAGTATAAAGAATTGGTGAAATTTATCGATGCTAAATTTGACAGAGATAAAAACGGTAATTTTATTTTAATTCCGACCAATGCTGTATATAGTGATAATGATGCTTTTTACGATGCACAAGGAAAATACAGTTTTCTCAATACATGCAATACCTGGTCAAATAATGCCTTAAAAGCTGCCGGACAAAAAGCTGCATTATGGACTCCAACTGATTATGGGATTTTTCTACATTATAAATAAATCTGTGAGAATTATTTGTCTATTTTTCTTAGTGTTTATTTTTTCGTCTTGTAAAAATGAGCCGAAAAAGATTGTTGATGCAATTATTTCTAAAAATGAAATAGGTACAGAAATACAAAAGCCTGAATTAGAAATAATTAAAACAAAAAATAAAGCGAAAGAAGCCTTTGAATTTTGTAAAGCCAGAAAGATGAATACCGATTTCTGTATCTTAATTGATATGAGTCTGCATTCCGGAGTGAATCGTTTTGTGGTTTGGGATTTTAAACAAAATAAAATTTCAAAGAAATATCTGGTTGGTCATGGCTGCGGGACAAATTCGTGGAGTCATGATGAATCAAAAGAAAATCCAAAATTCAGCAATGAAGATGGCAGCCATCTTTCATCATTGGGAAAATATAAACTTTCAGAAAGAGGTTATAGCGATTGGGGAATCAATGTGAAATATCTGATGCAGGGTCTTGAAGAAACCAATAGTAATGCTTTGAAAAGGTTTATAGTCTTCCATTCATGGAATTTGATGCGTGACGAAGAAGTTTTTCCAAACGGTTCACCGGAAGGGTGGGGCTGTCCTACTATTTCCAATAATGCGATGCGGGAAATTGATCCGATGATCCAAAGATTTCAAAAACCGGTTTTGATGTAGATTTATCAGTAGGATTTACTTTCGAATAAACACGCAATTTATAGATTGGTGATGGGAGACTAAAGAGATATAGTTGTATTGTTTATAAATAAAATTTTTGGTCTTAAAAAACTGTATTTGAATAATATGATTCAAATACAGTCAGTGAATTTAATAGCTAATCTCTTCAATGTTATTATAGTAATCATTTGATTTTTTCATTATTGCATTTATTTGAGCTCCAATTACCAATTATGGTTTATGACAGATAATAAGGAAGTTGATATATACGCAAATATAATTCCTGTTTCCAGCACTCCCGTAACTAAAAATCATCAGATTGCTTTAATCATTAAATTTTTTTGAACACATATAATAAATAATCATTCATAATATTCCATCATCAGACTTTTGCGCTCCATTGTTTCCAGATCGATATATTCAAATTTTTTATACTGGCAGAATGATCCCATATCCTTATCGCCATTGATGAAAATCGCTCCAATAAGAATTACATACTTGCAAGGATAATTTGTTTTGCTTACTAATGTTTCAATACGTTCATTAATAGCTTCATACATAACTTCAGTAGCTTCAAATATTTGATTTTTAGCCGATTTTATTCTGTCTGCCTGTTTCAAGAATATTTGTTCGATGGTGTTCATTTGATAATCCAAATCAGTAATGTTTCCTGCTTCAATCTGGTTGTTCAGCAACTTGCCCAAAGCTCCTTTTAATGCTCCGCAACAAGCAGAATTTTCGCTTTGCCCAATTCTATGGATTTCACCAATGGTTCCATCTTTTGTAATCCCGATATGTGGTGCATAAAACACTACAACCGCACCATCTTCCGGAACGTGATGTGCGAAGGCATTCATCCCTGTGATTCCTGCAAATGGATAACCGTTTAAACCACCCATATGAAAAGGGCCTAACATTTCATATGCTCTTGGCGGATATTGAATGGCATTCACATCATCGCAACACATACTGTCGGCGTGCATCAGTTGGTTGGGTTTTAGCCCTAATTCGCTTTCGATTACGTCTAATAATTTGTTGACAGTATCTTCGGTTGTTTTAACGTTTGGATACCATTTTTGTACTGTTTGTAAACTCATAATAGTTGTTTTTTTTAATTTTTTTTAATTGCCACAGATGCACAAATTTTTTGTTTTAATGATCTTATCTGTGCATCTGTGGCTTTTTTTCTTATTTACATTGCTCAATAACACACCAAGATGTATTTCATCCGTGCATCTGTGACATATTCTACAAAATCAATCTTTTATAATTCAATTTTAATTCTCCGAAGTTTACTATCAATGCAATTTTGTTCTGTGAAACTTTTAAATAATTGATAGCTTGTGCAATGTGCTCATTTGCAATATCTTTTGTTCCTTTAATTTCTAAAATAACTTCATCAAAAACTACAAAATCAGCGTAAAATTTATGAGGAAGAATTATGCCTTTGTAATTTACTTCATATTGCTTTTCTCTTTCATAAAATATTCCAGCTCGGCTAAATTCAATTTCTAGAGCATCTTTGTAAACAATTTCTAAAAACCCTGCACCAAGGGTATTATGCACCTCCATACAAATGCCTATAATTTTATAAGTTTCTTCTTTTAATAGAAATTCCATTTTTTAATTTTTTTTGCCACAGATGCACAGATTTTTTTATTAATGCCCTCTGCTGATTTCTTTGTTTTAAATTTCTAATACAACATTTTTTTGCCATAAATGCACAGATTATTTTTGAAATCTTCATCTGTGAATCCGTGGCTTTTTTACAACACAATGTTATTCTGCGTTGCAATCGCCGATGGCAAATCTTTTTCGCCCAGCATTTCCCTTAAATCAATTTCTATATTTCTGCTAATCTGTGTAATCGAAATATCGTTTGCACTGCCTTCAAACGGGTTTTCGGTGCTTTCGCCTATTTGTTCTAAAACCAAAAAGACCCAGCCCAAAATGATACTGAAAGGAATGGTCAACCAAACAATATTTTCTCCAAAATCTTTAATCATTTTTGAAAATTCTCCCAAAAAACCAAACGGCAACAGGATACAAAATAAGTTGGTAAAATAAATATTGATGCTCGAAAACTGGCGTGGATAAGGGAAATTTTTAATCCGTTCGCACTTGCCTTGCTGGTCGTACAAATCTTTTAATTGATTTTCTAAGGCTACATAATTGTAATCGGAAATCACGCCTGTTTCATTCAATTTTTTGAATATTGATGATTGTTGGGCAATGATTTGGGTAGCTCTGTTTTTGGTCGATAAAATATATTGGCGTTCTTCTTCATTTAAAAACGGTTTTAATTCTTCATCCAAACTGCTTTCCCATTCAGGAACTTTATAATAGTTGAGATACTCACGGTTATAGCTCTTGGTTTTTACGTTTTCCCAGCTTTTTGTTTCCCGAAGTTGAAATCGCAATGCGGTGAGCCAGGCAAAATGGCGGTAAATAATTTCCTGATGAAGTTGTTTTTCGAGCGTTTTATCTTCTGAACGGATAAAATCTTTCACCATTATCCCAAAAGCTCTGCTACTGTTGATGATTGCACCATAAATTTGTCGGGCTTCCCAACTTCGGTTATAGGTTTGGGTATTTTTAAACCCCGAAATGAAAGCGGTTGCCGTACCCAACAACGCCACCGGAACCCACGGAATTGCCAACCATTTTATGTCTAAAAAATAAAATAATGCGGTTGGAACAACGCTCAATAAAAGCATTCTGTAAATCTTCGTTCTCGTCCACGGAATGAAGTGTAGGAGTTTGTAATGGCTTGATATGTTCATTTATTTATTATTTGAAGAAAATTTACTTAAAAGAATACCCACCAAAATCACACTGTAAAACTGTCCGGCAATGCCGATAAAAGAAGTGATGAGTTTGGTAACGTGATTATTGGGTGTAATGTCGCCAAAGCCAATGCTGGTAAAGGTTATCGAACAGAAATAAACCAAGTCGGTATAAATGGAAGCAGGCGAAGAGGTATCCATTCCTTTAAAAGATTGCGGGTTTTGGTACATAAAATACTGCAACATAAAAACGGATATTTCTATCAATAAAAAATAACCGCAGACAGATGCCGAAATAATATCGGTGTTGATGTATCCTGGTTTTAGCAAGAACCTCAACAATTCTATAAACAGAAAAGCAAAAAATATTACATAATTGATATTCAGCAAAGTAAAATACCAAGGAATATCTTTAAAAAACGGTATCCCGATAGGCAACAATAGCACCACAATAAATTGAATATTACGAAACCAATGTCTCCAACTGTGTTTTCCCGTAAACATAAAAATGCTTCCCAGTCCCAAAACCAGCATATTGATGGGCCAAATTACCCTCGTGTAAAAATCTAAATCGGTAATAAAAATACCGATAAACAGATGTTGGGTTAATGCAAAAAGCAATAATTCGTACTTTCGTTTTTGTAAAACAGCAATGGTTTTATTCACTTCATTCATTTGATTTTTTTGTTTATTTATTATGCCACAGATGCACAGATTAAAAATGATTTAGAAATCTGTGCATCTGTGACAAAAGATACTTTAGTTTGCCTGTCCAATATCTAACTTATAAAATTTACCATCGGCATTTTGGTGGAATTTAAAAAAGACAGGAAAAGTGCCCCATTGTCCGGCTTTGAAGTTTCCTTTGATGTCCTTTCCGTCGTTTGTTACAGTGTCAATGGTTAAGAAAATTTCTTTTCCGCAGGCATCTTTTACATAACCTTGAAAATTCCGTGGATTTCCGTCATCGGTCATTGTTGCATCTGCTGTGAATAATGAAAGAAAAGTTTTGCTGTCGCCACTTTGCCACGCATCGAATGCTTTTTTTACGGTTTCGTTTGTCAATTTATTTGTATCCATTTTGTTGTTTTTTTGAATTGTTTTTGTTTCTGATTTTTGAGTTTTGTTTTGTCCGCAAGCCATCAGCGAGGTACAAATTAGGAAGAATAAAATTGTTTTTGATTTCATTTTAGTAATATTTTATGTGCCACAAATGCACTAATAATTAATTTCTTAAGTATTAATTTTTCAGCGGATGCTGTAGGTAAATGATAACCAGATTTAGCAATAGAAAAGGTAATTCTATAGCCACACCTTTTAAATCCTTATCTAACAAATGAAGGCAGATAATTAATAAAATGCCCGTTGCCATTAAGAAATTGCCGTAAACAAATGTCTTGGGAAACAGAATTAAGATGGCTGAAATGATGGTAACCGCTCCGTTTATCATCAGTGCGGTTTTGGAAAAATTCCATTTGCTGAACATTTCTACCATCTTAGGATCGCCCGAAAGCATTGCGTAACCTTGTTTGAAGCCCATAAAAACGGCTACGAGAATTAATGCGGAGTTAATAATTTTTAGTACCATAGTTTTTGAATTTTATTGATTATTATGAGTTGTTTTTATTAGATTAAAGCCACGGATGCACAGATGTTTTTATTAAATCTCATTCGTGCATCTGTAGCAATTTAATCACCCAAAAACACTTAAATTCTTAGCAATATCCTTCCCTTCATAAGGAGGAAAAACATCCAGTTCCAAATCGGGATTGCCTATCAACATTGCTTTTGTATTGCTTAGTGCGTCAAAACCTGCCTTGCCATAATATTTCCCCATTCCGGCATAACCAACACCGCCAAACGGCAAACTGTCTATCCAGCAATGAAGATTGGTTTGGTTGATACAACCGCCTCCAAAAGAAACCGAATTGATGAAATAATCGATATTCGCCTGATTTTTGCTGAAGAAATATGCCGCCAAAGATTTGGGTTTGCGTTTGATGATTTCTACAATTTCTTTCAAATCTTTATACACTAAAATGGGAAAAACTGGTCCAAAAATTTCCTGTTGCATCGCGGGATCGTCCCAAGTGCTCGGATACAAAATAGTTGGTTCTACATATCTGGCTTTCACATCAAAACGTCCGCCCAAAACTACTTTTTCAGGAATGATATACGATGCCACTCTTTCGGTATCGTGTTCGCTAATCATCCTTGCAAAATCAGGGCTTTGACTTGGGTCTTCGCCATACATTTTGATGGTTGCTTTTTTCAGCTTATCAATAAATTCATCGGCGATACTTTCGTGTACATACACATAACCCGGAGCGATGCACCACTGTCCGGAAATCGCCATATGTCCCCAAAGAATTCGGTCTACCGCAATGTCAAGATTAGCCGTTTCATCTACCACCGTCGGGTTTTGACCGCCCAATTCTAACACGATTGGCGTTAGGTTTTCGGCCGCAGCTCGCATTACCACTTTGCCAACGGCAGAACTTCCTGTAAAGAAGATGAAATCAAAAGGCAACTCCAATAATGCAGTAATTTCCTCTCTTCCTCCGGTAACGATATTTACAGCTTCGGGTTCAAAATATTTTGGAATTAAATCTTGAAAAAGTGCAGCGACAGTAGGTGTTGTATTGGCTGGTTTCAGAATAACCGGATTTCCTGCCGCCAAAGCAGCAATTGCAGGGTCGAGCAACAATAAAATGGGAGCATTAAATGGCCCAATAACCAAGGTTACGCCAAAAGGTTCTTTGTAAATAACACCCTTGTTGCCCGTTTCTTCCAAACCTTTTGGGATAGCAACCTGTTCCGGAGCCATTAGTTGTTTCAGGTTTTCTTTGTAATATTTGATGTTGCCAAGCGGAACCGTAATTTCGAACAATTGTTCAAATGGCGGTTTATTAAAATCAGTTTTTAATGCCTGGCAAAATACTTCATGGTTTTCGGTAAGCATTTTTTCCAGTCGGTTGAGCTGGTCTATCCGCCATTCGTAGGTTTTAGAAACATCGGTATAAAAAAACTCTTTTTGTGTGTCGAAAATTGATTGGTATTCGTTCATAATTTTATGTTTTTTGGCTTGTCTAAATGTTAATTGCTGAATTCAGTTATTTAAAAAAATTCTCTAAAGGCACGGTAAAAACTAACCAGCCTAAAATCCTATTGCCACTTCCTTTGTCACTTTGTAGCATACACATTACTTGTGGTGTGAGCCATTTAAAAAGTTTTATGTCGCTACCTAAAACCATTCGATTTCGTACAAATTGTCCATTATCAAGACCGAAATACACTTCGTTGTGCTAAAAAACGCTGACTTGTTTTTTAAAAAGTTCGGTTTTGTGGATCACTCCTAATCGGTTTCTATAAAATGAGAGGTTGTCACCCCTCCTAAACCGGTTAAAATACATATTTCGGTCAGCAATCGTCCAGTTTTTTGCAATGGGAAAAGATAGTGTAGCTATAGCCAATAGTTGATTTTCTACTAATGTACTGCCGTTATCCAAATCTACATTTACGTGAGTAAAGCCGGGTGTAAGCGTTAAATATTTGTTTATTCTAAAATTTGGCAATACCAAAAGTGCTTTTACTTTATCAGTAGGGCTAAAACCACCATAAATGAGCAATTTATTATTTTTAGGAATATTCATACTGACACCAGCTACTAAAAATGAACTGACACCATCAATATCCTGAGCCTTTAGATGCTGTGCCGAAAAAGCAAACAGCATCATAGTTAATGCTGCTGTTTTAAATGTTTTTAAGATAGTTTTTAATTTCATTGTAAATGGAATCCTAAAGTTTAAGAATGAAATGAATATATTTACAATAAAATCACTATAATTATTGCATGTTTCTAAACCAAAAAGGGAAATAATCTCTGGTCATTTTCCTTTTTACATAAAGACGATTAAACTTTTATTCAGACAATGCTTCAATAACTAATTCCGATGCCAAAAAGCTACTGTGTTGTTGTTGGGCTGTGATTAGTCTTCCATCTCTGATTGCAAATGGCTCCAATGGTCCTGCAACTTCAAAATTGGTATTCGGGTTTTTTCGGGCTTCGGTTTCGATGGTGTAATCGTTTACCGTCATTCCAAACATTTCGTTAATCATATTTTCTTCGCTATCTGCAAATCCGGTCCAGGTTTTGCCATCTGCCAAAAGTGTTCCGTCACTTAATTTTGTCCATAGCAATAAAGAAGTTCCGTGACAAATCAAACAAGTAATTTTTCCTGCTTCATAAAAATCAGCAATGAGTTTGTGCAGTTTTTCATCATCTTTAAAGTTAATCAACGGAGCACCACCGCCCGATACACAAACCGCATCATAATTGTCAACGTTTATATCGGAAATAGGAATAGTGTTGTCCATCCATTTGCTAAATTCTTTGTGATGCACAAAACCGATACTTATCAGGTCGTTTGGATAAGCACCTTTTGGGTTTTCTGGGTTGCTATGGCCGTCAAAAACTACTTTTCCGCCCCAAGGAGAAGCCACATCCACATCATAACCTGCATTTACAAAATCGAAAAACGGACGTGTCATTTCTTCAGCAAAAAATCCAACTTCCATTCCGTGAAGTTGTGCGGGATTTGAAACCAGGCACAAAATCTTTTTTTTAGGAAAAGTATGCTTGGGTTGTTTTCTTATTACATTGTTGCTCATAATTTGTTTGAATTTTAATTAAGAAAAGAAAAAAACCGGCAATTAAGTTTGCTTAACTGCCAGTTTTCAATAGATTATCTTGTAGTGTAACCACCATTAGCAAAGATCGTTTGACCAGTGATCCACCAACCTTCTGTTACCAAGAATTCTACCAATGGAGCAATATCCTTGATGTCTGTCAAACCTCCTAAAGCAGCTGCAGATTTATGATAAGCTACAGCATCGTCGCTTTCCTGACCATAGAAAAAAGGTGTGTCCATAGGACCAGGCGCAACCGCTGTTACGGAAATCCCTCTGCTTCCAAATTCTTTAGAAGCCGCTCTCGTAAAATGCTCTACAGGGGCTTTTGCGCCAGCATAGGTAGAATAAAGCCCTGTATAAGCTGCCAATAATGAAGTTACGATCGTACAGATCTTACCATTATCGTTCAATTTTTTCCCAGCTTCTTGCAAGAAGAAATAAGCTGACTTGGAGTTAACTCCGAACATGGTATCATATTCCGCTTCAGTAGTTTCTGTAAAGGGTTTCTTAAGCACCATCCCAACAGTATTGATAGCGATATCTATACCTCCGAACTTAGCAATAGTCTCATCAAAAAATTTGGTGATATTTTCTACTTTGGTTAAATCGCCTTGAAACAAAAATGCTTCTGCACCCAAAGCTTGCACTTCTGCTAAGGTTTTTTCGCTTTCAGCTCTTGAACCTTCACTGTTATAGTGTATTGCTAGTTTTGCTCCTTTTGCTGCAAAATCTTTACTTAACAATCCACCAAGGTTTTTTCCACCTCCGGCAATTAATACTACTTTACCTTTTAAATCGTTTCTTGACATTGTATAAATTTTATATGTTTTCATACAAAAGTCAGCAATGGAAATCATATTTGTATGGTGAACTTTTCGGAAGATGTGAGAATTTCGGAATTCCTTTTGTTTTTTTTAAAATTCATATCAATTGAAATATAGCCTGTAATCATGATAAAATGCAATGACTAATTAAAAAGATTGTAGCTCTTGAGAATTATAAAATAGTTTGAAATAATATTTAATTAATTTAAGTTTAATTCAAACAGATTCCGATGTAGTGGTAGTTTTTATTGTTAATTTTGAAAGAAATAAAAGTTGATAAATGGATCACAGAAGTATTTCTGACATCATAATAGCGTTGAAAAACGCAGATCTGGAGCTTAGGGAAAAATTGATTGCGAGTGGAAAACTTGGGGAAGGTTATAACGAAGAAATGGCCAAACTGCACAACAAAAACGCTGGAAAACTGGATGAAATCATTGACGACATAGGATATCCTACAGTTGAAAAAGTGGGAAAGGAAGCAGCTTACGCAGCTTGGCTGATTATTCAACATTCGATAGGACAGCCTGACTTTATGAAAAAGTGTGTCAGACTTTTAGATGAAGCGGTGAGAAAAGATAAAGCCGATCCACGAAATTTGGCGTATCTGACCGACAGAATAGCTGTATTTGAAAATAAACCCCAATTGTATGGAACTCAGTTTGACTGGGACGAAAATGGTGAATTAAGTCCGAATCCCATTGACGAATTAAACAAAGTAAATCAAAGGAGAAAATCCATTGGATTAAACACCATAGAAGAACAGACGGAAATTATCAGAAGACAAGCCGAAAATGAAAACCATCAGCCTCCAAAAGACTTTGATTTCAGAAAAAAAGAAATGGAAGATTGGAAAAAATCTGTAGGATGGACAAAATAAAATCAACATACATCGGCAACTTATTTTATATTAAATCATTAATTATTTATGAAACAAATTAAACCT
>Ga0065714_10002435_pt1 | contig 22457 bp, 18 predicted proteins | sample MisRhiReplicate2_FD_59101 | JGI IMG/M metagenome (GOLD analysis project Ga0065714, IMG submission 59101) | Miscanthus rhizosphere microbial communities from Kellogg Biological Station, MSU, sample Rhizosphere Soil Replicate 2: eDNA_1 v2... | ecosystem: Host-associated > Plants > Roots >...
CCAATCTCTGTGCAGATTGCTCGATGTCGTCGAAGAAGGCGCGGATACTGTTCACCTTCGCCCAAGTCTGAATCACAGACTCAAGTCGATCACGGCTTTCCTGGATCACCTTGAGTCGGCGCTTTTCCTCTTCTTGTCTGCGCCTCTCCTCACACTCCAATAAAAACTTCTGATGCTCGCGCTCCCTCCGTTCACGCTCGACTTCGACTTTGTTGGCAAGCACCGGAGCCTCGGCAATCAACAACTTGATGATGCCAGCAATTTTGCTGACTAAGTCGCCAGGCTTGTCCTCAATCCAACGACGTACCCATTCTGCGCCGTAGTAGGGAGAGTAAACCTGCAGGCAAAGACGGCCAGTAGGCATGTCATCGCTCATCACCCAACCATCATGAAACGGAGATCGTCGTTGACTCGTAGGAAGCGAGCTCAGTCGAACGTATTGCTTACCAACACTCTTCACTGGCACGTATTCACTGACTTCGTAGATGGTCAGCCCGAATTGGACACTTCCAATGTGAACCACTGTGGGTCGCTGCGGCTTCCAGAGTGAAGGATGAATGTACCTTTTCGACTCCTTTTCTCGGTGATCCACGGATTCACGATTCATGTATGTTTCGGCATTTGAGAGTGCTACGGAGAAACCTTTTTTCATCAGCCCCAAGTACAGTTGATTGGCAAAGTCCACGGCATGAGTGAGTCCGGTGCGGCTCACAATGAGATCTGCCATGGAACGTTTTGTCGGTCGCAAATAACCGTTTTCGCTTTCCCTCACCTTCAGGAAATGCTCTTCGATACCCAGCAACAATGGGTGTTTCCGAGGTAGCGCCACATCGATCCTATTTTTTTGCCGACCCAGCTTCCGGGGTGCTTTCGGTAGGGTCTGTGAAACCTTGAGAGGTGCGCCATTTCGGCTCCAGGCAATGAGAGTGCCTGGCAACACTGTTGGCAGAGGTGGGCGAGGCTTTCCTTTGCCCGCCGCAACCTGAGCCCAATACCCCACCGGCGGTCGAGGTACATTCAGGCTGGAATAGACCCGAGCCAGGTAGCTGGAAGAAACACCATATCGTTCCGCGATTTTAGTCATCGGCATCGACCAGGCTTGTTCGTACAGCGACTCTCTTGTCACAACATCTTCGGAGGAGTCATCGGCTGGAATGTTTGATTTTGGCGTGTCTTCCATGGATAGGCGCTTCGAAAAAGGTGATCTGGAAGTAGACTGCTGCTAAGTCATCCTAGCCTAAACGTTATGACGATCCGATGCGGCAATAGGCTGAGTCATTGACCGATTCAAATCTGCACTACGCTCGCTGCCTCAAATGAAAAGCATTCGAACGCAGAGGAAACGAGTGAGCAATCTGCGCAAATACCAATAGTTGATTCAAAGCTGCAATGCTCGCTTCACGCGCGCGTCCATCCAGTAAAATTCGGTGCACCCAATTGCCGTTATGCTGATAGCGTAGCCAACACGAACCGCGAACTGATCTACGTATACCGTGATAAGGAATCAATGTTGGAAGCCGATCTAAAGACCTTATGGCAACGCGAGCGAAAACGGCGCGACATACTGTGGACGCTAGAGCGCTTACGCCCTGGTGCTAAAGAAGCAAAACCATTCCTTGCTGAGCTTGAAGATATCGAGCACCAGGATCTCAAAAACCCAATTGGTGATGCCCATTCGATGTCGATTGATGAGTTGCGCGAACGTGTCCCAGAAACACCATTCCAAGGCAGCGATGGTCACCCTTTCGTTATCGTACTCGACCAGCACATTCCACAACCTTGGCATGCACGATTCGAAGCGGCTAGTGCCTTATCTACCCGGCTCCCAGAAGGAAGCTACGCAAGTGATTGGCGGCGATTTTTACGCGTGTGGCTGCGGGAAATGGAGCACCTCAAAGCTCACCGAGAGTGGAGTCAAAATGATCGAGTTTGATTTGAACACAAACGACTGTGAGGCTTTGATTCGGCATAGCGACAGCTTCGTGCCTGAGGGGGATGACCCGAGGGAGAAACGGCGCTTGCTAGCAGCCTTGGACGTGCTTCGAGAGGCGCTGATCGAGCAATCTTAAAGAGGACGTTTTGTAAGAACAGGGGCGGCAAATGTTGGGGCAACGTACTGCCAATTCGATCGCGCAAGCAGCACAATCTTGCGTGGACATCCACTCGCATGACAGCCTGGCCCCTAATACCGGACAGTGAGGCAGATGTGGGCGAGGATCAGAAACTCCTGTGCATCATTCGTCATCGGCCACGAGCGGTTCATTCAGATCAACTACGACATCACCGACTAGTGAGGTGATGAGAACGGCAAACTCCGAGCTCACGGGACGCACTCGTTCGGAGTAGTGATGAATGTCAGACGCCAAGGAAACCAGCATCTGGATCACCGCAAGATCCTATTCCAAGAGTTCAGCCCCCTCCCCAATCCGTATTCGTGACTACTTGAAAAAGACGCCATTTAGGTAGGTATGCCGTGCTCAAGTCGGCCGATCAGATCAATTACGGCACTAGAGTTTCCCCCGGTAAGGAGCATCTCCAATGGTGACTTTGAATTGCCCCCCCGCGATGGGGAACGCAAGAAAGTCGCTGCTGCTTGGACGTCGCCTTCGAACAGATCACAGGACGCCTGTACTACAGCAATCAACGCATAAAGGCGCTTGCTTTCGCGTAAAGAAAAAAACCCTGTCTTCGCCCTCTTCGATATTAATTCCGGAGAGATCCTTAAGTCCCCTCCAAGCGTTTCTTCATCTACACCCAGCATGATTGCCAGAGATTGAAACGGAGCGTAATGCATCCGTCGACGAGCGAAGTCGTGATGTTGAGTGCTTGGCGAAGGTAGCCCCAAAGCTGCCAAAATATCTGTTCTCATTGGGTCGATGGCTTGCTTCAAATGAGTTCATTTGCACGCATCTGAGGGTGACCAATTTTTATGGTTAAGACATCGTACGCTGAGCCAGTGCTCCCCTCCCAAAGTCCCAGCCTGCCCACAGACCTCGCACGTCGATAGTGACCGTTCTTCTGCTGCGGCAACCATTTCGCGGCACGTCGTATCACCACCAGCGTAGTAAAAGCGCAATCCACCGAATTTTTCCTTCAATTGTCGTACCCGGATTTGAGGCACCTCGGGGTGAGCATCCAAGTGACTTTTCAGCGTGCCGCACAACTCATCAATCAAATCCAGCCAGCCCGGCAAACAGGCGATTTCGCGAAGTGGCGCGTGGGAGAAAAACTCCGGATAGCGATCGCGCAAGATCGGCAACAGATTTTCAACCATAGGTTTTCTCTACTCGCTTTATGGCAGCGGCTATTGCCTCAACAGCGGGCAAGCTCACATGCTTGCGCGCACCTCGTCCGGCCAAGATGAAAATCGTGGTTTTGCTTTCAAAAATGCAGCCGTCGAAATCACATTGGTAACCGCTCAGGATACTGTCACCAGGCGAATGTTCGTTCTGGCTGTCGAACACTGCCGCTTGGGCATACAAGACCGTCGCATCAAGGCCCTGGGCTTTGATTTCCTGCTCAGTAAATTCTGAAAGCATGACATCCAAAATCATCCAGTGTCTGACGATACAGAACGGTTTTTCTTTGAAGGTATCAACCGCCAGTTCGATCAGCTCTTCATCGCCAAGTTTTGAGCCTCCAAGGGGTCGTGCTGACCCATACAGTAAATCTCCCACCAGCTCGTAGTCTGTAACACTCATTCTCGCCATTCCACCAACCTGCTCTCCCCCGCGATTACCAAGCTAAGAATCTTATTCCCAATCCCGTCGCAACCTGGATAACCCGGAAGCTTTTGCCGCGTATCCGCTTTTGCAGATCGCTCAGTGATAAATCCGGTTCATATAGATATTGCTACCACCGGGAGCCCAGCTGACCACAACGTAGAGACTCCCTGCCACAGTTCGGAACAACGCATAACCGTCAATGAAGCACACGTTCTTTATCGCGGACGTTCTCATACTGGTGCCCTCCTGAAATCGACCCGTGGTATCGCCAAACACCGTTCCCATCAGCACCGGAGGGCTGTCTACGGCTGCGAGCAGATACGCTGTGATGTGCATGCCGAAATCCATCTTCATTATCTCGGCGACTGCTGCCGGAATGGACGGGGCACGCTGTTGCTCAGTCATCATGCAGCACACCTGCAAGGTCAGCCGGGATACGTATTTCGTTGTCTACTCCACACATCTTTCAGTCCCCCTTAACTTATCAACATAGAACTGCGCCAATCCCCATCACAACCCATGGGTATAAGCGCACTCAGGAAAGGTCGATCACAAAGCCGGGATCGAAACCCGTCCGCTCACCTGGGTAACCCCTAGGGTTCGAGATCACACGACAGCCATCCAGCGTGACGTCGACCGCACGGTGGGTATGTCCAAAAATCCAAAGATCCGCTTTTTCCAGAAGCGCATGCCAGCTGTTGGTGTAAGCAGCGATCAGATGCCCCTCATGCTTATCCCCGACCACTTCGGGCACAGGCGCGTGATGCGTCACGACAACTGTTTTGCCGTCGAAAGGCTTATCCAGTTCATGGGCAAGCCAGTCGTGCGTTGCATGATTTCGGTTGACCAGGTCACAGGGGCGCAGCTTGCGGAAGCTGTCGTCAATACGGATCACACTGAAATCATTCATCCGTTCCAATGCGGTTTGGGCAGCTGCCACGGCATTTCCGGTGGCGGAGAAATCAGTCCAGGCGGTGGCGCAGAGGAACCTTGTTTGATTCCAAATAAAGGTCTCGTTTTCCAGGACGTGGACGTGCGGTAAGGCGGCTTCCTTCATCTTGCGCAGCGTGAGATCGATGTGTCCTTTATAGAATTCGTGATTCCCACAGACGTAAATGACGGGACAAGCGAACGTCTCATTTGCCCACTCTACCCCTCGTCCCTTTAAGTCAATGTCGCCGGCCAAAATCACCAGGTCAAATGCATTGAATGTGGGCTGGTAGGGCGAAAACTCGTTGTGCAGGTCTGAAAGCACGTGAAGCTTGATCAATGGCCTGATCTCGATTTACAGCTAAATTGAAAGAGCGAACCCAGAGGTATGGTCGGATTTTGCGAGCCATCAACGGGCACACCGAACCGATACCGCCATCAATATAAATATATAGATTTGAGTGGCGGATGGCAAACGGGGCATACAACTCTGTTTTAACGGAACGGAAAAATGTCTGTGCGCACCGCATTCGCCGCAGCGCTAAAGGTCTTGAGGAAAAAGCGAGGACTCACTCAGGAAGCAATGAGTGGAAATATCACTCAGTCCCATGTGAGCCAAATCGAAAATGGAAAAACCTCGCCCAGCCTCGAAGCCATCATCGAGCTCGCCAGAGTGATGGAGCTAAGCCCTGTCGCGCTTATGGCCCTCGTGTGCGCGGCGCAGGATGAACTGACGGCCAGCGAAGTCCTGGAGCGCGCCAAAAAAGATCTTCAGTCAATCTCGCTGCTCAAGGTTGCCATTCCATTGGTGGTCGAGACGAAACCGCACCCCGGTGTCACTGCAGCGGCAAAAACCCGAGAGAAAGTCCAAGCGTTGAAGAAAAAAGGGTTTTCGCAAGCGGATATCGCGCGGAAACTGGAGATGGCGGAATCGACGGTTCGGCGTCACTGGCATCGTTCGGGTTGAGGTTATCGTACTTACTGGACAGTCCCCCGCGCTTGTACCCCCCCCGTGGTTCCCGTTCCATCCACCTTGCATTTTGCCCAAAATTGAACCAGCCTCACTGATCAGCCTGCCCTATCAGTTCAGAACGCACACTCCGCCGCAGCGTTAGCGCTGCAGGAAGACTGCCATGGAACAAGACGACGTCGTCGTCCAACGGTTACTGGGCGTGATCGTGAGAGCGGCGCAAGCCATCGACACGACCGATCAGCACCTTGCCGCTCTTCTAGATGAAGCCAGCGCATTGCTGTGGTACCTGAAACCCGGCACTCCTCCCCTTTCCCTGGCCACCCTCAAGCACTACATCACCCTGCCATTGGAGCATTGGCTGGATGAACGCACGCGCCAAGGCTTCACCGGTTCGCTGAGGCTGGGCGGTGCACCCAGTCTGTTGTGCGACGAGATACTTCTAGAGCTTGATCCTAAAAAGGGCTGGGAACGCGTCCAAGCCATCATCGCGCAGGTACGCGATCTGTGTCGCACGCGCGAACATGGCGAAGCGGAATACCGGGTGTTCCGAAGATTTCTCATTGAGCACGGCGTAGTGGATGTGGATCAGACCCTGGACTTTCTGATGCCCCTGGGCGTCGGGTTTACCACGCTCTACGAACCCATCCCGCTACACGATCAAAAAGCGGGAATGATTTATCTGTGCCCTTCGTGTCGGTGGCCAATGAGGCTTGACCATTCCCAGGTTCGCTGCGGGTCACAGTGGTGCCTGGAAACGGCCGGCGTTTTTGAGTGGCGACACGAGATGCTCATCAGCGCCAAGTACGCGACCACGGTTGAACCACAACCGGTTGAGAACACCCAGCGGCTTAAAACAGCACTCTGGAAATTCACGCTCATTCCGGGGTTGATCGAACTGCGCCTGTACAAACGCTTCATGGAAATGGGCCTGCACCCAGAGTTATGGCCGGAGGTTGACCAGGCAGACATTCGCCTGTTGATCGGTGACAAAAAAATCGATCTTGATGCCAAGGTTTGGGCATCCACCGGCTTGCTGGGTAATCACCTGGAAATGCTGGATAGCCGGGAAACCTGGGTGATCATTCCTGACTACCAAAAATCCTACGTCCATTCCCTGAATGAAACCTGCCCGCCTAATCTGATGGTGATGAGCGAGAGCCAGTGCGTGCGCAAGGTATCGCAGTTATGCCCACGCTGACCCAGACGGCGACTCGCCTTTGCCTGGCACTCACCGCGCGTTACCTTGGCCCGGAACCCACGTTAATGGACGCCGTCGCCTTCACGGCCGGCCGGCCTCATACCTGGAGCCATTGGGATAACCTCCCCGATAACGACAAGATGAAATTTGTTTATCTCATTAAACACCGGCCCGCCTCACTTGCGCACACCGGCCGCTTTATCGCGGCCGCATCCAGAATACTGTTGGCGGCAAAATCTCCTTTTCGTCTGTCTCAGACCACATTAAATCCACTGAAACTCAAAGAAACAGATACCTACCTCGTCGCGGACGGGATCGATATCGACTGCCTTATTGATGAACTCGTGCAGGACATCAAAAGAACAACCACCCCACAGGAAACGGTCAAAATTCCGTGCGAGGGGCCGATCGAACTGCGTGAGATACAAGCCCAGTCCTACAGAACGTTCCTCATTCCCGAATCATTTCGCCCTTACCTGAAAACAGAACAGGCACCGCTGACGTTCCGAGATGCTCCAGCCACACCCATCATGAGCTGGAGCCGCGAGCAGCTGTATTCGCTGGCGTGTTCGCTGGATGAAGCGGCGCGGCTTGACGAGCACAGCAGGCTGCACCAGAAGCATCGCGAATCCCTCGAAAGAATCCTGCAATCCAACCCTGCGGTAGAGGCAACGGCGGGCACGTTTTACCGCGTCAATGCACCCACCGGGTCGGGCAAAAGCGTCGTGATGCTCATGATGGCAATTCTGGCCGCCCAAGAGGGCCACCGGATAGTGATCGCTGTTCCGACGCTAACGGATGTGAGAAATACCGTCGAGGCCCTGAGGGCTGCTGTGGCGGTGGCCGCGCCGGCTCTGCGCATCGCTCCTCTGCATTCGCAGCGACGGATCGCTAGCTCCTCGTTACATTATTTGTCCACAGGTCGAGAAGATCACTCCTTCGATTACCGATGCCTGCTGGACGCCTTTTCCACAGACCACAGTAAATCCAAGCGCGATGAAGAGCCTTGCTTCAACCTGTTGATGCCCGGCGTGAAAAATGGCAAAGAAGTCTCCAAGCGCATCGACCACTGCCCCTTCCTGAATCAATGTGGCAAACGCAGCATGCTGGAGCAGGCGCTGAGCTCAGACATTGTGGTGGTGAACCACCATGCTTTGATTTCCAGCACCACCCGAATCCCTTTGGAAGGATGTGGCTCAGGTAGCCGCAGTATCCTGGAACTGCTTCTGCAGACATCGCCTTTATTCCTAGTGGATGAAATCGACGGCCTGTTGCAAAGCGCGATCGACACCAGCGTGTTCGAGTTGACCCTGAGTAACCGTCGACAAGAAAGCGCGTTGGCTTCTTTGAACACGGAGATTTTCAGCCAGGACAGCATCCCGGAACTCGACGATGACACTCTTTTTAGAGCACAACGGGCATCGACAGCCTGCATCCTCAACACCACACGACTGCTCAGACTCGCCAAGGAGCATGTGAAGTGGCCGAATCGCGAAACCGTTTGGGAACGTGCAGACGATAGCTTTATCAGCTCCAGCCTGGGCATCGAGGGTGACACGATTGATGGCGTATGCGGTTACAGCGACGTTGAAGTGCCGCCAGTCCTGCATGAACTGCAGGAGTTACTCAGGTACTTCTCCCGCAACGATGCAGAACCAAGCCCTGAGCACATCGTGGCGGACATCGGCTTGTTCCTTCGCCACCTTTCCGTGTCCGGAAAACTGCCCGGTCGTCTCAATGACGACAAACTTCTGAGACTCAAATCTGCGCTCGTGTTGCGCACCAGCCTGCATTATCTCGAAGAGAGTTTGCGCACGCTTCACGTAGATGTTCCGTTGCTTGTGCGCGCCAAACTCTCGTACGCCCAAGCGGTGCAACAAGACATGGCGGGGTCTGCGCCATTCAGCCCCACGCCGCTCGGCCCTTTACAACGCATCGTGTATGGATTCAAGCGCAAGAAATCCGGCCACAGCAATTGGACATTGCAGGTGGTGGCGTTGCGTGGCGATCCTCATCGGACGCTGCAATACCTCCCAGAGCTCACCTCACTCATCTATGCCGGCGTGAAACGAATCTTCATTGGCTTTTCAGCCACGGCGTTTTTTCCTGGAGCCAGCAGTTTCGATTTGCAGGCAAAAAACCTGATCGACGTCCCCGACGCTGAAGGCAACATCCGGTTTGAAAACGTGAATGTGACCGTGGCGATTTCTGGCTCCCAACTCGACGAACGTCTCGTTAATGTCAGGCGACTGGGTCGAGAGTTGTGGCCTTGGGTGGCCGCCAAGCTCGCGGCACTGTCAGCCGATCCCGAGACGCGCAATCGGGCCAGGCTACTGCTGGTGACCGGTAGCGATGATGAGGCGGAAGAGCTCGCCTCAACCTTGCATGAGATGTCAGAAAACCTTCACTTGGTGGGCTGGGCTCGAAGCGGTAAAAAAACCGACAAACAATCTCGCCTGCCAGCCAGGCAAAAACTAACGTATGACGACCTTGTCGAGTTTGCAAAGGGCCCATACACCAATGTGGATGTATTGGTCAGCTCCATCTATCCCATCGCCAGGGGGCATAACATCGTTAACGACGATGGCCTGTCTGCACTGGGTGCCGTGGTCGTGTGCGTAAGGCCGATGCCCTCCTCCGATCAGCCAGCTAACAACCTTGCCCATGTCTGCTACACCATCGGCCAACGCGTGATACCGGGAGAGCGTCCAGGACTTGTTCTGATTCAAGAGAGAGGATTGTCCAACCGCGTGCTCAATGACATTCGCACTTCGCCTCCCACATTCAGCCGACAACCCGAAGAAATTCGGCATTTCACGATCATGAATGTGCTGGTCACGCTGACTCAATTTGTCGGCAGGGCTCGCCGGGGAGGCACGAAGGTAACGTGCTACTTAGCCGACGCGGCTTTTTTTGATAACTCCAGGACATGGGCAGATCTGCTTGAAGAGACCATTCTCAAGCTCAAAACGGATGGGCACTGGCACGCCTTTTCTCGCCACCACGCCGGGCTCGTGGAAGCGATGAATCTCTACATTGAACAAGCACGGAAAACGAACGATGAACAATCAGCTTCGGACGAACCTTTTCCATTTTGATCCGCACCAGTTGCCTCCCGTGCATCAGTGGCACTCCACTAACGAGTACAGGCTGGGGTGGCAACAGCTCGCACGCATGGCCGGCCACCTGAGTCCGCCGACCACCACGCTTGAAGAAATGCTTGGCGTGCTCTCAGGCGGCCCAGCCTGGGTCAATCCCTACGCGGATCGCAGTCCCGAAGTACCTGTCATTGCACTGCTCAATCCTCTGCCACACGAGGTAGTGTGCAGGGCCATTGAATTGTGGTCGCTGAGTGTTATCCACAGCACCAACAACACGGGCAGTGAAGCACATCGATTGCTTATTCCAGGCGAACCCAGCCTTCTGCATGCGTCCACATTGATCAGTGACCACCGACAGGCCACACCCGCGTATAAAGTGATTCCATGGATGGTGACACAAACCATGGCCGCCGCCCCGATGGAGTCTTCCTATCCGCTCGACCTGACCCTTTGTTCGGATTCAACGTTGCTGGCCTGGGACAGACCAATCACTTATCAGTACCGCAATCGATCCGCGTGGGCCATGCATGCCATTAACGCGCAGCTCGTATTGTTGCATCGTCGCCCAACTCCCTACATCGCCATCAATGTCCACCTGAGCCATCTCCTCGCTCAATGGCGCCACTCCACCCGGTCGACCTGGTTAAAAACACCGACGGGTATTTCAAAATTGAGCATCCACATCACGCCCAAGAAAGACGGGCACTACTCCACCGTTTATTCTACGCAGGCGACTCACCTGCTCGAACTCATGGGTCAGCACGCATTTCCGGAGCTAGGAGGTGACGGCATCGCGATGGGTAGCGACTTGCGCCCAATCCATGCCCACGTGCCAACAGCGTGGCCCGTAGGATCAGGCACGGGGCCACTGTTTCTTGATCAGGCGTGCTTTCACCTTCTGAAAACCTTGCCTGGCACTTCACCGATGTTGGCCCACCGCGTGACGAGTCAGTTGCGCACTGTGACTTTCAAAAAAGAAATCCCTTCCCAACCACCGATTCGAATTGCGGTTGTCACGGCGCACACGGACATCATGAGCCGAGTGCTTGATGCGCATAAGCGGCTTGGCGCGCTCAGCCAGGTGTTCAAGGAGCTCCCGGTGCCTGCGCTAGTGCTCAAACAGTTAGGGTGTACTCACGCTCAAGAAACCCTCTGCACTATTACAACAGCGTCAAACGTTGAGCAGTGGTTCAACCAGGAACTGTTGCCCAAACTCAACGCGTTAAAACCCGACGTCGCGATCATCGAAACGACCCTTGATGCCGCTTCAAATCCAGAGGCAGACCCCAAACATATCCTTCGAGCACTCTGCGCCCAGCATGGCATCGCCACGCAGTTCCTGGTGCATGCAGATGCAGAAGAGGACGAGCCGACGTTTGATGAAGAGGAGACCGATTATCCAGCCATCAATGGCTTGATCGATGCCATTCGTGGATCTGGTTTTTTGCCTCGCCACCTGTCTCGCACGCGAGGCATTGAGGAAGGTACGACCGTGGTGTCGATCTATCTCGATGAGATCCGTACATCAAGCTCGGCAAAGTTTCTTCCGGTCATTACCCGCATGCATGTGGGAGAAGCGCACACGCAGGTCTTCTGGCCCGATGCTCAAAACAACAATATTCCGAAATGGTTCGACTACCGAGAGGGGTTGTGCCAGATACATTCAACGGCCAGATTGTTGACCAAGGAGGAGGCGCAGCAAAGTGTCTCACAAGCCTTGCTCGCCCCGACCGCAATCGCCGGCAGCCCGCTGGTGATCTACCTGCATTCTGATTTGAAAAAGCTCTACCCTGGCTTGAACGACGGCCCGGGTAACGGCCTGCCTGGTGTTCCAAAAGAAGCATGGGTTATCCGCATTCGCGCGGACTCTCAGACAGCCCAAATGAGCGGCGACCACACGAAATCACCGTTCGCGGCCCAGTACATCGGCAATAAATTGGGTGTGTATGAGGCAGCTGATCACGATCGCCTGCATTATTTCGTGTCTCATACAAAGCAGTACGGTCGAGTGAAGTCACAACGCAAGCACACCCGATATGACATCCCTCAAGGCCGCCTGAGAGACCCGTGGCAGCAGCTGGGCGTGACCGAAATGGTGGTCATCCAGGAGGGGAATTTCAGTAACGCCAGAGTGCTGGCGATGCAGGCCGGTATCTGGTGTCGAGACGCGCCGCTGTGGGATGGCTATCTCAGGCTCCCGTCACCACTTCACGCGGCCAGACAGATTGCGAAGGATCATCCAGTGGTCGAGCGCCGTAGGAAAAGCACCTGATTGTGCGAATGGCTCTTCAGTGGCAAACAATGTGAAGCATGCGGTCAAACGAAACCGGAAACGCCAACGAAACAGAGTGCATAGCGAGACGCTTGCGGATAGCTATCCTTTCACGATAGAGTCCTACCAAGGACTGCACCAACAGTCCAGTCGGACACCTTTCTTCATCCCTTGGGCCTGGTAACCTGATTGATGATGATCGGTAGAGTCGCCATTAAATTGCTGCAGACGAACCGACACCCCCCTGATTTGGAAGGATCAGGATAAAAGGCCCCGACGGCTTCCACCGTTGGGGCCTTTTTCTTTACCCTCATCGACCACTTCGCGCAATTCTCGTTGGGACAGCCATCGGTAGTGATGTCAATGTGATTGACATCACGCAAGCTGATCAGTAATCTGAGATGGTACGTGTCTGGTGACAACCCTCTTCGGAGGAAAGACCTCTTTAGCGGCAAACCAAAACCCGCCGCAACGAATCAGATACCCCGAACGCTGTATCTAAAAAACCACCAATTGGTGGTTTTTTTCTGTCTGCATTTTAGCAATGGCTAGGGGATGCGAGCTGTTCCTTCAACCAGCTGAGACATAGTGCGTGCTAAGCGCCCATTGGATACAGCCTCATACGCTGCCCCCCGTTCACAACCGTGACTATCGTTTTGCCTCTCATGAAACGCAAAAGGTCACGTCTACCAATTGAAGCTGAAACCTCAATTCGTCGCTCACAAGCACGGAATGATGCAAGGCCCGCTTCACTGCATACCCACAAAAAATGTTCGTTGGTGTAGGAGTCAAGGTAGCTGCCGGATAGATCCGGATCGACCGCGTGGAGCAATGCGACGATACGATCGTGATACATCCGCAAGCGAGCAATGCTCTGCTCAGCATTTGTCGGAGCAGGGCTCATCACCTTTAAAGGCGCAGCGCGCGGCCTTAGAATTCGCTCTTCCATGAGATCGGGCAATTTCCAGATAGGCTCCCAATGCGCGATCCTGTTGCGCAAGTCATTAATGACCAGCTTGCGAGCCTCCAGCCAGTCCCTATTACTTCGATGCGCCCAGTTTCTTGTGACGTTTGGAAAAATATTTTTCAATACCGTGCCCCAAGGGGTAACGGACTCACTCAAAATGTTCGTCCAAAACCCAAAGGTTTGCTTCGAAATAACGTCATCGGGTTTATTTCGAGACCTGAGCGTGTTCCTTATACTGCCAGCCGAGTGATTCGTTAACTTCACATGGTTGTACCATTCAAAGGAATCTACTCGATTATTTTGAACGATGACGGAGTGATGCCGGCTCAACTCTCGATGGTAAGCATTACGTAACGTTATCTCCAATAAATGGATGATTGGAAGAAACGACCGGGATAGCTCCCCGTTCCATTGATAGCAGCCATAGAGGTCGTAGTCGTCTACGGTATTGAAATAAGTTTTGTAATTCCCCAGTCGAATCGGGGAAAGGGCATTCAGGGTTGGCCGAACATCAACTGGACGCAAGATTGCCATCCTCTGGCGCTAAAGAGGCCGGGATTTTCGCGTCACTTCCCGGCCGATGCAAGCGGCGAACTCACAATATTCCATCCGCGACCATTCTGTGACCTGAGCAGAGCAGGGTCGGCCTCGGATAGGCAGCTGGGTGCCGCCAGAGCGCACCGCTAGCTCATCATTTTGTCGTAGTGCTCCTCGAAGCCCGTACGCACAAAGACCTGCCTGAAGCGTTCCACATAATGCGCAGGATTGATGTCGCCGAAATCCGTGATGTTGATGGCGTCCGCATGAGACTCTCGGTTCACGTAACGGTACAGCGCTCGGAAATCGGCATCCTCATCGGCGAGGTCAAACAGGGCCTGCTGCAGCACATCTTGACGATGTACGAACGTGAAATAGTACTCCAGGATATTACGCATCATATTCGGAATGACACTCGCCGATGTCCGCCCTTCCAACGCGTCCTTGATGGTCTGCCAAAAAGATTGGTAGTCATTTTGGATGTCCGTATCTTTCATGGGAATAACCGCACTGAACGCAGATTTTGTTATTCTGAAAAGCGAAAACTCATCTGACTTCTTGAGGTGTTTCAACATCTCATGAAAAAAGAAAAGATTATGCGTCAAGATAAATACTTGCTTGAATCGTTCTTTGGGGCTGAGTACTCGCCTGTAGATCAGTGAAGCGATGTCATAGATGTAGTTGTGTGACAAACTGGAAATAGGATCATCAATCACGATCACCCGGTTACTTTTCAACTTGCTGGCTTTACCATCCATATCACCGTTACACACTTCTAAGAAATACAGAAAGGAAATCAGCGTTTTCTCGCCTTCACTGAGGGTTCGAAACACATCGTTGGCGTTGCTGGGTCGTTGAAGTCGGTACTGAGGTACATCCCCCTCCTCCCTGATCAAACTGAACCCTTGCAAGCCCAAGTGCCCAAGCGCGTTATTGATGCTATCAACGGACTGGTCGATATTCGTGATTTTCGCTTTGCTCTGCGTAATCACTTCACGATGGATCTTGACCTTCTCTCGAATGAGCTCAATGGCTGTTCGCTTTTCGTCCCGCTTGACGTCGAGTTCGCGGTGTTTCTTCGTCGCCGCTTTGATCACGGCATCGCAATTGCCTCTGAAACAGTTCCAGAACCTGGCCTTTATCTGCTCAAGATACTTTTGTTTATCCTTGACCTTCAGATTGATCGCATCGATTTTTTCCTGTTCAACCTTCACCGCGTCATTCAGAGTCTTGAGGTGATCTGCAGTCGATTCCAATGCGAGTGAAGTCGAGGGGCTTGCCAGCTTCGTCGCAAGGCGTTGAACATTCCTTTGAAGTGCCGCCTTAAGGTTGGCGATGTGCAGCTGAAATACACTGGCCTGGTATTCAGGCTTTGCGCATTGCACAAGCACGCGCTCGGCGCCTTTGTCGTACCGTGTCTTGAGCTGCTGTAGTTGCTCCAGACGCCGCTCGTACGTCTTATCGAAAACCTTGGCTACCTCATCGTAGAATTTTTCGGGCAACGTTTGTTGGCAAAAAGGACAGTGCTTGTCGTTTTTATCGACAAACCCAAGGGCCTGCTTTACCCAATCAGAGTGTCCAAGCTCCTGGATCAACGCGGACAGATAAGAATCGCCGGAGCCTGCGATCACTTCGGTCAGCACAGTGTGTGCCTCAACATCCATCTCGTGGAAGCTGAACGGCGCGATCCCGGGCAACTCGATATCACTAGCAGATTGCAACTCTGCAGCTTCAGTACTCAACCCTTCCACGGTATCGGTAGTCGCTGTGAATACCAGGGGAATAACCCTGTCCAACAATCGCTCTTTGGTGTTGAGCTGGTTGAAACAATACCTCAGTGGAGAACTGTCGAACGGCTTCCTCAGAGCCCAGACATGATCTCTTAACGCCTCCTTTGCCGCATCCTGCTCCGCGACAACAGCCTTTCCCGCGTCCAACTCCGCGTGTTGTTCTTGGGCAAGTGTTTTTAGTGCGGCCTCCGCTGCTTGGAGAGCGGCCTCTGCCTCAATATTGCCCTCGTTGAGGGTAAACACTCCCGGCTGTGCATCGGCGTGGAAATTTTTCTCCGTGAAGAGATGGTTGTAGACCAGTATCTCTCGCTCATCATCACGCGGCGTCACACGGCACGATGCGTAGCAAAGCTCTCCTGGCTCCTGGAGAAAATTGCCAATCGTGGTTTTGCCCGTCCCGTTGTGGCCATAGAACACATTGACCTTGTTAAGAGGGCCAATTACTGAGTCCACCACCGGTGAATAGCTCGATACGTCACGTAAAACGATCTGTTTTATCATCGAGCAGTCCTTGCCTGTGGTGAGAGTCTTAGCACTCCATCCTAGTCCGCAGCCCTGCGGAAAACCACTCGGTACTAAAAGGTATCCAAACTAGAAGTCGGCTCGAAGAATTTCGCCATAGACGCGAGCACGTGGTCAGCCATGCGCCCTTCAACCCGATGCTTAACATGTGGCGTCAGCACAGGCAGCCAAGCTTCCGTCTCCGTTCGTATCACGGTACGTATGTACATCTTCGTGACTTCGATATCACGGTGACCCAGTTGAGACCGCAACTGTTCGTGAATATCATGGGCATAAGCCAAATTGGGCTTTAACCCGTGAGCTTTAAAATAGTTATAGATAATGTAGGTTGCATAGGTATGACGTAGATGGTGAGGCTTTACCTGTCTACCCATCGCCAGTGACGCTGTTCGGAAGGCGTTCCATATATCATTTTTCTGAACTTTCTTTCCGTTCTGATTTAACCACAAAGGAACATCAACAGTTTTAAACTTACTCTTGTAGATTTCCGCCCGCTCTTTACGCAAGCTCTTGACGTAATTTTCATGCAACACTTTCAACGATTCAGTGAGCACAATGCATTGCAACAGACGTTTGTTGCCTTTCGGCGAATAGGTCAGCTTTTGAAGCGTCGCGCCACTGGCGGCCAACTCAGGATATCGCAGCCATTTGGGGTTTCTTTTATCTGCGCCTACCGGTATTTGCATCACCCCACCAATGCGCAACCCTGTTGTGACCATCATGTATCCGATCATCTCATACACCGGATCTACCGCCCGCAGTTCCTCAGCAAACCTTGTAAAATCATCGTGATTTAGAACCAGCTCCTTATAGTCATCTACGCTAATCACCGCCTCCAACCCAGGATCAGTCAGCACCTTCACATTCCGGGCAAGCTGATTAGCAAGCAGAGGATTACCACCTAATTGATTCTTGTTTGATTCAATTTTCGCAGGAAACTGCATGAGGTGTCCAAACCCCTGACTATCACACCACTCATAGAAGGCCCGCCATGTACGATAATAGGCATTGATGGACTGTGCCTGAGTACGCTCCGCTTTCAACGACTTTTTCAGCATTTCCAAGTGCAACCCGTAAGTCACCTGATCGAACTTCAGCCCTAAGTCTGCGCAATAGTCGAACCATATTTTCATATGAGTCGCCATATTATTGATGGTGGTAGGTTCTCGGCGTCCGCCTTGTTTCATCGGCGTTACCCGTAGATGAATCAAAAACTGAACAAGCGGAAAGCATAGCCGTCCTTGGATATGAGGAATGTGGGTACCGTCGTCATTCTTTACAAACTCAATGTACATGCTACCTCCTATCCACGAAGCATTATGATTTCATCGAAAATCTCATGCTCATCAAAGAGATTGGGATATTCGATGCTCTCATAACACGCACGAAGTTTTTGGATAGGCAGCTTATCCTTTGATACTCTCTTGGCGTTTCTCGCCTCTAACGTGTCTAATTGAACGCAAAACACCACGGCAACGATGTGTATTCGGGGGTTTGTTCGAACAATATCAAATAAATCATACCGATCGCTTTGGGTCAGATTACAGGCATCAAAGATAATCGAAATACGATGACTGAAGGTGAATGTCGAACTCCATGTCGACTTTCCACTCCCGGGAGCACCAATGGTGACGTACACATTTTTTTGATTGGGCGTATCGATTGCAGCTTTCAACTGCTTCAACGCTTCTATCCATGCTTTTTTCATGGCAAGCGCATCTGTGCCCGTCCGCAAAGCATCCGGACTGATCACCGTCGGGCGACCATTAAAGGCAACCACAGGGCCCTTAACGTTCTGGACATGTACCTGCCCTTCTAATTGGCGTACGTGCGCCTCAAGTTCATCTACCTTTTGCTGAGACTTAGACCATAGTTTTTGAAGCCTGTCCTTCACCTCATCAAGCTGTCTGATTTGCTCAACCAAACCGTAATTCTCAATGACCGCGTTTTTTAATTTATCGCCATCCGTAGGGCCTTCGCTGACAAGAGCCGCTTGCTTTTGCACCAACTTATAAGCGCTGATCTCTTTTCCAAGTGCGATCCACCTGTCACGCAACCCTGAATCCGGCGTATTGATGCGCCCATAAAAATACTTTCGATCGACCTGGGCACGCTTCGCCACCGCCGCGATCGTGGGTAACGCGCCCGTCTGTACAAATTCCTGCTTCATTTGTTCAAAGCAGCTCTGTGCCTCTTTGAATCTGTCTCGCTTCGAACTCATCGAACACTTTCCAAAACTGGCGTATACAACTCCACAAACTCCTGAGCACTGGACATGAGGTGGAGGTTGCTCGCGTAGTCTTCCTCGATGGCGCCCTCAATAAGCTTGTTGTAAAAACTCAGGGACTGGTCGAGTGACTTCGACTCACACTGGGTGATCAGGCAGCGGTCACACTTCACACCCACGCAATTACTGACGACGGGTAAACCACCGGCAGCGAAGCTGTCGAACTGCCGAAGGTCTTCGCCACCTGTTTTTGCGATCAGCTGAGTGCATGGCTTCTCCTCCTCGTCTTCAGGATCGAACATACAAACCGCCAATGGCGTCAGCAGAAAATGCATGGAACCGTGCAGCGCTCGTTCGCGAAGGTACTCCTCCATCGTAGTGCCCAGGTAGTCTCCGGTGATGCCTTCAAATAAGGGATCCGCAAGCATGCCGACTTTGATGCGTTCACCCGATACGCCTGCAAGCTTACCTGCCTGGGCCGAACGGCTAATGCCGTGAATCAGGTTGAGCGACTGCTCGGCGAGCATCTCCTGGCGAGCCTCTTGAATCAGAGGGTTGTTCCTCAGGTACATCTCGGTCATCGCCAGTGACTTGTGCGAAAACAATCGCATGACCAATAGTGGGCCCAGCACTGGGCTGTTGAGCACAAACCATCCCGCGATGGTTTTCCGGAATTGATGCGGATGAGGGATGTATTTACTACCGATATCTTGAGCAAACGCTTTGACGTAATTCAGAATACTCCCGACATTCACCGGGCCTGTAACGTGATCTCCCTTTTCATTCGACTGCAAGGGAGCGACCAGATAGTTCTCACGACGCTTTAGAGAGCCGAGCTTCTCCAGCACTCGCCCGGCAAGGTAGGTAATGTAAGGGACTGGAATGGTAATGACTTGCCCAGCTTGATATTCCTTACTGGTTTTACGAACAGTCACCGTCATTCGATAGAAATTTTCTACCCCAATACTGAAATCCGGGACACAGCAGCCTACCTGCAACCCGCAGATCTCACGACCTCTCATTCCAGTTGTGAACAAGATAATCGTGACCGCCGCCCTCTTGATGTGAGCGAGGCTTTTTTCAGCCAACTTCACATCCAGCTTATAGGTATAACTCGAACTATCTGAAGGAGTAACGTACTTGTTAAATTTCAATTCGAATGGCAAACCGGTCGCCAACATTTCGAGAGATAATCCAAGCTCTTCACACTTGGCCGTGACAGCGCCCTGCGTTGCTCCATGGCTACTTTTATTTGCGAGAACGCCCTCATATACGACCTCATGGTATCGAATCAATGGCTCCGCATAACGTTCGATGTAGTCCGCCGCTTCGTTAGCCAAAGGAAACGCAAACTCAAGAGGAATAGGCTGCCACCCGGACTCTTCTTCCAATTTCGGCTCAGTATTGTTGGAGCCATGATCAATCAGTTTTTTGTTATCAAAAGGGTCAGAGGCAAATCTTAAAAAAGACGGCAGCACATTTTCATCACTGGATAAATTCCACCACTCTGAAAGTAACCTGACCCGATCCCATTTAGTATTTTGATGCATAGCTAGAGAATTTACTTCTCTAAAAAATTCGGAAAACGACTCAAGTGGAATGTCTCTCGGCAGTTTAAAGTAGCCTCCCTCTACGTCAGCTACCAAACACTTGCGATCAACGAGCCATCCAATGAGCGGCTTAGCACCACTGAGAAGGTTATAGACAGTCCTTGGCGATCTATCAATGATCGCTGAGTTCCCAAGAAGCGAAAACGCCAAAGACTTCAAGAGCACTTTCAGCGGAAAATGAGTCATGGCGTCGCTGCCGACCATCACATCAAAATTAAAACGATAGGGCGCGCCCTCCTTTCGCAGATCCCACACGTTGTCCGAAAACAAACTCTGGCTGCTGACTTTCGTGTCTCCCCAGCGGGTCTCGACGTAACGTAGTAGTTCCCAGTGCTTGGCGACAATAGCGTCGGTAACGCTTTCGGTATCGCTCTGGACAACCGAAGACAGTGCTGTTGGCTGATTGACGTAGACGCTCATTGATTTTCCCCCTTAACCACGACAGATAATTTCAGGCAGGAAAACCGAATCGTTCTTTGCGGCGTCCCATGCATCACTCACAGCAACCTTATCCGACCACCCATTCAGAACGTCATGCGCCCTGGCCAACTTGCGGCCATACGCAGCCTCCCAGCCTTCGCGAGGCATCGTTTCTCGGTGCGCTTCGTATTGCAGGATACGTTTGGCAATCCGGGGCAAATGCGCGTCGAAGACCCTGCTCTGCGTGCACCCCAGGCACATATCGTATTCTTGACAATCCTTTGCCCCCGATGGGTTAGCCCCTTCGTAATCTGGTGCTTGTGGGTTGTTGCAGGCGGCATAGAAGCCGGAAAGCCCCTCCACTTCGGCATGTTCCTTACGAACCCCGCGAAACTTGCGCGCTTCCTCAAGGTAGTTTTCTTGGAGCGTAAAGATCCCGATATCTGTTATGGCTTTCGGGGTGCCTAGGGAAAGGTAGCTGCTAAACGTTGTATCAAACTGCTTATGCTTGAGTGCATGGGCCAGGCTCGCAGCGAGCTCCTGATGGTTCTGCGCCTCATTGACGGCTTTCATCATCTCCTTGGCGGCGTACACCTTCCGAAAGCGACGTGAGTCCAGCGATGTTAAACGAATATTTGAAATCTCACCGTTAACGCCTACGTTAAAATCCCAAATCTCATGTCTTTTAAGAAAGGCCTGCGCGGATTGCAGGAATCGGTCAGTGATATTGCAATCATTAACACCACGTTTCCCAAAATACAGCCACAGGCTGTCCTTTGACCGTTCCCCTACAAAAGATACAAGCGGCTCGGTGTACCACAGCAAAAATTTCAGAACGGGATACATTCCCTCTTCGGAGATCTTGATATAGGTATCGTCGGCCTCCATCTTGCCTCTACCCTTGCCTCGGGATTTATATCCACGCACCCGGCACTTGGTCGGATCAAGAGGATCTTTCCAGTCCAGTGGTGATACAGCGTTCTTACCTATGCGATAAGTTCGCTTCCATGACATGACGACCTCTTTATTCTTGCCCGAGCAAATGAGGAAGAACAACAGAAACGGAAAGAGCGAGCCACGCGTGGAAACTTGCTTCTCTGTCAGCCGCTTGAAAGTATCTAAACTATCCGAACTGTTTTCTGAGCAAATCAGCTTTACAGTATCTGCAAAATTTTTTGCCTCAATCGGCGAAACGCTTAATACGCGTGAAACCATATTAGCAAGCTTAGTACGACCATCCGATTCCAAGCGTGTGTCCGGGACATACCCTGCTCGAAATGAACAGTTCTCCAGGTAAATCCGGACAACTCGTCGCCAGTCAGTTCCCTTTGCGTACAACTCGGTCTCTGGCACAAATACCGTATTGCCTAGTTCCTCGAAATTCTTCGATGCTTCCATCACTTGCTCAATATCACTAACGCATGCACCAATTAACTGATACATCACAGCGTCGCTATAAGGCGAAAGGGGTTCTGGGGCATCCGAAGAATACACAGGCATAGTAAACTTCACAGGGAGCAAACTTGTTCCCATCACTCGCTCAACGACCCTACTAAATCTCCTAAATAAAGTTGATTTGTATCGACTATTCATCTCAACGTATCGGAGATCATTACGCCATGCGCACATCAAATGGAAACTGAAATCCTTGAAGGTATCCAGCCTTACATTGTTCTGCCTGCAGTATTCAAAAAAACTGCCCACTGCGTTCCTTGAATATGAAGCTTCATTGTGAGAACAACGGCTTTCTAAGCACATTGTCTTTAGACCCTGTCCCAATGCCTCGACAGCCCAGGAGAACTGGGATTGATACTCCGAATAGAAGAAACGGTGCGCATTGTTCCCCTCGCTCATTAACTCCTTCTCAGAAGCAATTCGACTATCAATAGTCAAGGACACCCTCTCCCCTTTCTTCTTGCCGTTCTGGGGCGTCCAGCCCCATACGGGGGAGAAAGGGTAGAAGCCCTCATCGTTCCTCAGCTCCAGGGAATGCAGGGACTGCTCAAGGTTCAGTGCTTCTTCTACATCATGCTTGACGTGCTTACGGCCCATTGAGTGGACATCCTTAGGTCTACAGGTCTATAGGTTATAAGTTTATGAGCCAGGGCGCCAAACCCGGCCACGGCGGGATCCTGCCCAAGCACAAGGTCACCCGGGAAATCGCCGAAACCCGCGGCATCCTGAT
>Ga0065714_10064704_pt1 | contig 22455 bp, 23 predicted proteins | sample MisRhiReplicate2_FD_59101 | JGI IMG/M metagenome (GOLD analysis project Ga0065714, IMG submission 59101) | Miscanthus rhizosphere microbial communities from Kellogg Biological Station, MSU, sample Rhizosphere Soil Replicate 2: eDNA_1 v2... | ecosystem: Host-associated > Plants > Roots >...
ACCGAAAATTAATAGCTATCAACTAACGATCAATCTTTTTTCTTCTTCTTTTTTTTATCCTTTCCTTTTTTGTCTTTCTTCGGATTTAAAATTTCTTCTGCATATTCCAGTGTCGGAGTTTTCACTTTTACAGGTTTCATTTCAATTTTAAGATCAAAATAATCTTTCAGATCATTCTGTGAGATCAGATTTTCTTTAAATAAGAATTCTAAAATTTCTTTTCCGGAATCATTAAAGAATTGATGAGTAAGATCTCTCAACAAAAACTTTTTATACTCTTCAAAAGGAACCTGAACGCTGTATTTGAAAATTCTACCTTCTTTTTCCGTAGATAAATAACCCTTCTCAACCAATATTTTCAAATAAGTGGAAACTGTATTCTGGTGCGGTTTGGGTTCCTGATGTTTTTCCATGACATCCTTTAAATAAAAAGAATCAAGATCCCAAAAAAGTTTCATTAAATTTTCTTCTGCTGACGTAAGATGATTTATTTTCATACTTGAATTTAATTTTAATAAATAAGAATAGGTAATTTTAAAAGCTTATTTAATGGTAGTTTCCACAGGAATTACTTCAGTTGGTAGATCATTGCGCTGATACTTATTGTTGCAATAAAGATAAATAAAAGAAACTAAAAAAGCGATTCCTGCACCAGTAAAAACTTCTTTTACTGTATGCCTTTTTAAAATAACTCTGGTAATTCCTACCAAAATTGCAATCGCAAGCCATACAAAACCAATTTTCACATCAAATGCAAAAAATAAAGCTGCCACAAAAACATTGAATGCCGTATGCATTGAGCTTTTTATATATAGATTACTGAATTGTAAAGCGAATAAAAGAATTAAAATAAACAACATTACAAAGTCGATAAATCCGTTTTTGATATAATTAAATGCTAAATAAGAAATTATACAGACCGCAATGAAGATATACAGGGTTTTCCGTTGAACTCTGTTTGATACATCCATATTAGTGTAGCGACCTGTTTTTACATTCCAGATAATCCAGATAATTACCGGAAGAATTGTGATTAAAAGAATTGGTAAAAAGTGAGTAGCAGCTTCTTTAAATGTATAATTCTGAATGCTGAAATACACGAAATAAATAACCAGAGAAACTAAAGGATTAAAAAAATCTGAGATAATTCTTGAAACAATTTGTAATAATGTGGTCTTCTTTTCTTCCATATTGAAGTTTGTGATGTAAATATAACATTATAACTAAAAAAACAATTGCTCTATATATAATAAAAACAAAGTTTTTTTTATATTTTTGCTCAACTATTTCATAATAAATAAGCAAGAAGCTAGCACATGAAAGAATTTTCTAAAGAGGTATACCTGAAGTGGTATGAAGATATGACAATGTGGAGAAGGTTTGAAGACAAATGCCGTTCTCTTTATTTAAAACAAAAAATCAGAGGTTTTTTACATTTGTACAACGGTCAGGAAGCTATTCCTGCAGGTTTTACTCATGCAATGGATTTAACTAAAGACAGCATGATCACTGCTTACAGATGCCACATTCATCCGATGGCAATGGGAGTAGACCCGAAAAGAATTATGGCAGAACTTTGTGGTAAAGCTACAGGTACTTCCGGAGGTATGGGTGGATCTATGCACATTTTCAGTAAAGAACACCGTTTCTATGGAGGTCACGGTATTGTAGGAGGTCAGATTCCTTTAGGTGCAGGTATTGCTTTTGCAGATAAATTCTTCGACAGAAAAGCAGTAAACATCTGTTTCTTTGGTGACGGTGCTGCAAGACAAGGTTCTCTTCACGAAACTTTCAACATGGCAATGAACTGGAAACTTCCTGTAGTATTTGTTGTTGAAAACAATCAATATGCGATGGGAACTTCTGTAAAAAGAACTGCAAACCACGAAGATATTTACAAATTGGGTCTTGGTTACGAAATGCCTTGTCTTGCTGTAGATGCAATGGATCCTGAGAAAGTAGCTGAAGCTGCTTATGAAGCTATTGAAAGAGCAAGAAGAGGAGACGGGCCAACTTTCATCGAAGCAAGAACTTACCGTTACAGAGGACATTCTATGTCTGATGCAGAACCATATAGATCTAAGGATGAAGTTGCTATTCACAAAAAAGATGATCCAATTGAATTGATCAAAGCAAGAATCTTAGAAAACAACTGGGCAACAGAAGAAGAATTGGAAACTACAGACAACAAATCGAGAGATTTCGTAGAAGAATGCATCGAGTTTATGGAAAATTCTCCATACCCGACTGCAGAGAAAATCTATGAGTATGTTTACGCTCAGGAAGATTACCCATTCTTAGATAAATTAGAAAATTAAAAATAATAATTAATTTGTTGTTTGAATTTGAGATGCCTGAATCTCAAATCTCGAATCTCAAATCTCAAATCAATATAGATTATGGCAGAAGTTATTACAATGCCACGTCTTTCCGACACTATGACGGAAGGTAAGGTGGCGAAATGGCATAAAAAAGTAGGAGATAAAGTAAAGGAAGGAGATATTTTAGCTGAAATTGAAACAGATAAAGCTGTTCAGGATTTTGAGTCTGAAATTGAAGGAACACTTTTATTTGTAGGCGTTGAAGAAGGTTCTGCAGCAGCAGTAGATTCTGTTTTGGCAATTATCGGTAGCGAAGGAGAAGATATTTCTGCACTAAAAGGAGGAAATGCTCCAGCGGCTGAAGGAGGTTCTGAAGAGAAAAAATCTGAAGAAGAATCTAAAACAGAAAATGAATCTACAAGTGTAGAGCAAACTTCAGCAGAAGTTCCTGCAGGAGTAGAAGTGATTACTATGCCAAGGCTTTCTGATACAATGACAGAAGGTAAAGTAGCTAAATGGCACAAAAATGTTGGAGATACAGTAAAAGAAGGTGACTTACTTGCTGAGATCGAAACAGATAAAGCAGTTCAGGATTTTGAATCTGAATTTAATGGAATTCTTTTGAAGCAAGGTGTTGAAGAAGGAGGTGCTGCACCTGTAGATTCGGTTCTTGCGATGATAGGACCTGCAGGAACTGATGTTTCGGGAGTTGGTGCTCCAAAGCAGTCATCAAAATCAGAAGATAAACCAGCCGCACAAAAATCTGAAACGAAAACTGAAGAGAAATCGGTTGCACAAACTGTAAGTGCATCATCATCAGACAGGGTGGCAATTTCACCTTTAGCTAAAAAAATGGCTCAGGAGAAAGGCGTTGATATCAACAGTCTTCAGGGCTCTGGTGAGAATGGAAGAATTGTGAAAAAAGATGTTGAAAATTATCAGCCTTCACAAAAAACTGAAGCTGCTCCATCACAAAGCAATGCTGCAGCTCAGGTTGCATTAAGCTTCGTACAGGGAGAAGACACAGAAACACCAAACTCTCAGGTAAGAAATATTATTGCAAAACGTCTTTCTGAAAGTAAATTTACTGCGCCTCATTATTATCTAATGGTTGAAATCAACATGGATAAGGCGATTGAAGCGAGAAAAGAAATTAACTCGTTGCCGGATACGAAAATTTCATTCAACGATATGGTGATTAAGGCGACAGCTGTAGCTTTAAGAAAACATCCGCAGGTGAACTCAAGCTGGGCAGGAGATAAAGTAATTCACAGAGGAAACATCAACGTTGGAGTAGCAGTTGCGATTCCTGACGGATTAGTTGTTCCGGTTCTGAAGAATACAGATCAGATGAATTACACTCAGATTTCTGCTGCTGTAAAAGATATGGCAGGAAGAGCAAAATCTAAAGGTCTTAAAGCAAACGAAATGGAAGGTTCTACATTCTCTATTTCAAACTTAGGAATGTTCGGAATCGAAACTTTTACAAGTATCATCAACCAGCCGAATGCCGCAATTCTTTCAGTAGGTGCAATTATTGAAAAGCCAATCGTAAAAGATGGGCAAATCGTTGTAGGAAACATTATGAAACTTTCATTAGCTTGTGATCACAGAGTGGTTGATGGTGCTACTGGAGCTCAGTTCTTACAAACTTTAAAAACATATTTAGAAAGTCCTTTAACTTTGTTACTGTAATTTTTTCTTTTTATATCATATTGAAACCTCTCTAGATGAGAGGTTTTTTTGTTTTAATTTTTATTGTTTTAAATGCTTTAGTTTTTAAATATTCTGTCTTCTGAAATATTGCCCATAAAAAATAAAATCCTATTTTAGTGAAAAAAATATCAATGAATAAAATCATTATCGTAATGCTTTTATTTTTATGCATAGGAGCTTACGCACAAAATCAAAGATTCAGCTATGATTACAAATTTGTAAGTGATTCTACTGCAAAAGATAAATCTGAGGCAGAACTGATGTATCTTGATGTTTCAAAAAAAGGTTCCAAATTTTATAACCCTGATAAAGTTCAGTATGTTGTCGAAAAATCTTATCCCGATTATAAAATTTATTTCTTTAATCGTTTAGATATGGATGAGTATAAAATATCTGATAACAGAAAATTAGATTGGAAAATTCTTTCTGACAAAGAAAAAATTGGGGAGTTTAATGCTCAGAAAGCAACCGTAAAATTTGCAGGAAGACAATGGACTGCTTGGTTTACAACTGATATTCCATTTCAGGATGGGCCTTACAAATTCAGTGGTTTGCCCGGATTGATTGTGAAAATTGAGGATAAAACAAATTCTCATTCATTTATTTTGAAAGAAGTAAAAAATCTGAAACCGGATGAAGTTTGGATTAGTGAAAATGATAAAAAGAGATTTGATCCATTAATTATTCTGAATCAGGACAAATATAAAAAACAGTTTATTGATTCAAGAAACAACCCAACAAAAGGGATGAGACAGTTTATGTCAAGAGGTGGAAGCGTAACTTTCACAGTCAATGGGAAGGAGGTTGACGCAAATAAAATGCTGCATGATCAAGAAAAAAAGCAAAGGAAAATAATGTAAAAGATAACAATATCTTAGAACTCGATTTATTGCAATAAAAAAATACCCGAAACTTTAGCTTCGGGTATTTATTATTTTAAACTTAAAAAAAATTAAGCTAATTTCTGAGAATCTGTGATAAATTGAGCTAAACCGCTGTCTGTTAAAGGGTGTTTCAACAAACTCAAGATCGGAGGAAGTGGAGAAGTGATGACATCTGCACCAATTTTAGCACAGTCGATAATGTGCATTGAGTGACGGATAGAAGCTGCTAAAATTTCAGTTTCATACATATAGTTATCAAAAATCAATCTGATTTCCTGAATCAAATTTAATCCGTCTGTAGAAATATCGTCTAATCTTCCTAAGAAAGGAGAGACATAAGAAGCACCGGCTTTTGCTGCCAAAAGAGCCTGTCCTGCAGAGAAAATCAACGTACAGTTGGTTCTGATACCTTTATCAGAAAAATATTTCAAAGCTTTGATACCGTCTTTGATCATTGGAATTTTTACAACGATATTTGGGTGAATAGCAGCCAGTTCATCCCCTTCTTTGATCATTTCTTCGTAAGTTATAGAAAGCACTTCTGCAGAAATATCTCCGTCTACAATCTCACAAATTGCTTTGTAATGATTTTTAATCGCTTCAGCTCCCTGAATACCTTCTTTTGCCATCAATGACGGATTAGTGGTTACACCATCCAGAATTCCAAGGTCTTTAGCTTCTTTAATTTGCTCTAAATTAGCAGTGTCAATAAAAAATTTCATTTCGTATAATAGATTTATTCCGGCAAAGATAATGAATACTTTGTAATTGAACTGTGAGTTGCAAACCTGAATTTAATTTCATAGAAAGTTTTAAATTTACTTCTTAAAGCTAGAAAAATTTTATTCCTCATGAAAAAAAGTCATTTCAAAGCACATCTCGAGATCATCGGAATCAACCCTTTTGTTTTTTTACCTGAAGAAATTTTGACTGAAATATTTGAAAAATCAGGAAAGAACAAAAGCCCTATTCCGGTAAAGGGATTTGTAAATGATGTTGAATTCAGACAGAATTTAATGAAATACCTCGGTGAATGGAGATTATATATTAATTTAAAAGATGTTAAAAAATTCACCTAAAAGAATCGGTGAAATTCTTGATATTTCAATAGAATATGATCATGTAGCAAAAATAAATCATATTCATCCGGATCTGGAAAAAGCAATTAATAAAAATCCTGTGGCGTTAAAAAATTTTGAAAATCTGATTCCATCAAGAAAAAATGAACTCATTAAATATATAAACAATCTTAAAACAGAAACAGCTATTCAGAAAAACATAGAAAAAATTATCTGCCATTTGAAAGGTGAAACCGATTTCTTCGGTAAGTATCTTAACTGAGAATAAATTTCGATATCATTTATAAAACCAAAATCCGGAAAATTTTCTCCGGATTTTGGTTTTTTACTATGAATTTAAAGTCTGGTTGAGCTTTATTGCATCCTGATTTGTGGGATCATACTCTATAGATTTAGCAATATGTTCCTTTGCTTTTGTGGGATTACTTTTTTGTTCTGCAAATGCGAGATAAAAGTATGCGTAAGCAAGATTTTTCTTGCTTTGTTCAATCTCTTCAGGTTTTACAGTTGCAATATACTTTTCATAAGCAAGTTTTGCATTGGCATCATCTTTAGCCGATTGATAGGCATATGCCTGACTATAATAGGAAGGCGACCAATCCGGTAACAAAACTGATATTTTTTTCCATGTATCTACGGCATTGGTCCAATCTGAAGCATCCTGATATGCAGTAGCCAATTTTGCTAAGGCTTCCGTATCTTTTGGATTCGCCTCAATTTGTTTTTTTAAACCTTCAATAATCGGATTTGCTTGTTTGGTAACAACAGGACTGCTTTCACTTTGTGGTTGAGTTGTTTGAGCATTCATCAAACTTGCACCACCTGCAATTAATAATCCTAAAAACAGATTTTTACTATTCATTTTAATCATTTTCATAATCTTTATTTTTAATATTGAAATTTAAAATTCAATAATAATTCCAGAATAACAAAAAATTTAGAACCTTTAAGTTTTTTTAGAAAGTATTAACGGATAAATGTTTTTTTTAGCTTAATTTTTGATTCCCTAATGTTTCATTTATCTTTGTAATCAACTGTGAATTTTAAATTTTCTGTATGAACATCATATTAGCTTCAACTTCCACACTATTCGGTGGAGAATATTTAGCCTATTTAAAAGAAGAATTACGAGAATTATATCAAGGAATTGACGAAATTATTTTTATTCCTTTTGCAAGACCCGGCGGAATTTCTCATAATGATTATACTCAAAAAGCCAATTCATTTTTTGAAACCATCAACATAAAAGTAAAAGGTTTGCATGAGTTTGAGAATAAAATCGATGCGTTAAACAATGCAAAAGGTTTTTTTACAGGCGGCGGAAACACTTTTTTGTTAGTTAAAACGTTGCATGAAGAAAATTTGATGAAGATTTTAAAGAAAAATATTGAAAATGGAAAGCCCTATTTAGGATGCAGCGCAGGAAGTAATATTGGCGGACAAAACATGAAAACTACGAACGATATGCCGATTGTTTATCCTCCAAGTTTTGAGTGTATGGGGTTGGTTCCTTTTAATATTAATCCGCATTATCTTGATCCTAATCCGGATTTGAAACATAATGGAGAAACCCGTGAAACCAGAATTAAAGAGTTTCTGACTCAAAATGATATTAAAGTTGTTGGTTTAAGAGAAGGAAACTGGATCAGAAGAATTGGCGACACAATTACTGTTGAAGGAACTGAATTAACGAGGATTTTTGAGAAAGAAAAGGAACCTTATGAAATAGAAGCAGGAAGCCAACTATAATTTCAATTCTTAATTTTATATTTGAATAAATATCTTTTTCCATGAAGAAAACAATTTCTGTTTTAATTTTTTCGACACAAATCATCTTTGCTCAAAATATCAGTCAAAAACTGGAAGATGCTACGAAAGATCTGATGAATTCCTCAAGGGCAATTTCATCAAATTTATCATTTTATGTTGCTGATGAAAGCGGAAATTTAATCTATGAATTTCAGGGAAATAAAGGTTTGTCTACAGCTTCTACCCAAAAAATATTTACTGCAGCAGCAGCTTTGGAGACTTTAGGCAAAAATTACACTTATAAAACTACTTCATCATATTCCGGAACAATTTCTAATGGAAATTTAAATGGAAATCTTTTCATTACTTCAAATGGCGATCCTACTTTGGGAAGTTGGAGATATGAAGGTTACAAGCCTGAAAATTTTAAACAAAAATTATTAGAAGCCATCAAAAAATCAGGAATTACAAAAATTTCAGGTGATCTGATCATTGATGACACTTATTTTGACCATCAGACAATTCCCGGAGGTTGGCCGTTTGATGATTTTGGAAATTATTATGGAGCAGGAGTTTGGGGGGTAAACTGGCGTGAAAATCAATTTGATATTAATATTAACGGAACAGATTTTAAAAGTTTTTCCTATCCTTTAGCGGGAATTAAATGGTTAAATGATTTGAAAGCAGCCGGAAGTTCAGATCAAAGCCTCATTTTCACTTCACCATATTCTGATATTGCTTTGATTAACGGAAGTTTACCCGCCGGAAAAGTAACGACCGTTTCAGGTTCTGTTCCCAATCCGCCTTTGCAGTTGGGTGTTGAAGTTGAAAAATGGCTGAAAGATTCCGGAATTGATTTCTCAGGAAAAGTAATGACCAATTCTAAGCTTGAAATTGATGGAAAGAAACCTTTAGAATATCCAAAAAGCAATATTATTCTTACTTATGAATCACCTACTTTAGACAAAATCGTCTATTGGTTTTTGAGAAAAAGTGTGAATATGTACGGAGAAAATTTAGTGAAAACTTTAGTAAAAGAAAAAAAAGGAAATGCCGGTTTCAAAAGTGGAGTAGCATATCTTAAAGAATTTTGGAAGTCGAAAGGAATCAATCCAAATATGATCAATTTTGCTGACGGAAGCGGACTTTCACCACAAAATTATGTTTCGGCAAAAGCAGAAGTTCAGGCTTTGATTTATGCTAAAAAACAAGCTTGGTTTGAAACGTATTACGACGGATTTCCAACTCAGGATAATGGCATGAAAATGAAAAGCGGAACGATGAGAGATACAAAATCTTACGCAGGCTATCATACTTCGAAAGACGGCAAAAAATATGTCTATGCAATCATCATCAACAATTATGAAGGAAGCGGAAGTACAGAATTGCAGAAGATTTTAAATGTTTTAAAATAAAATTCAATTGAAAAAAAGATCCATATTCTCCAGATTCAACAACTGGTTTATTTTTTCTCTGATGACTTTGGTTGTTGTAGTTATCGTAATTGCTTCAACTTTGGTAATTAATTATTTGAAAAAGGAAGAAGTACGAAGAGTTGATATTTTGGTAAGTGCCATAAAGTTCCAGCAGGAAGCTACTTCTCCGAGTTTAGAAGTTCAGTCATTGCTGCTTACCATTTACAGTTCCAATACTACGATTCCCGTGATTATTTTAGATAAAAATGATCAGATTATTGAGCATAAAAATATTTCAAAAGAGTACGAAAATAATAATCAGGAAATCATTGATTTGGCAAAACGGATGGCAAAAAAATATCCACCTATTGAACTTGAATTTTCTAATGGCAATAATCAGTTTCTTTATTATGATAACTCTAAGATTCTGAACAATTTACAATATTCTCCTTTTCTTTTAGGATTTTTTGTTCTTTGTTATTTCCTGTTTTCATTTTGGTTTTTACGAACAGTTAAGAAAACCGACGAAGGTTATCTTTGGGCAGGTCTGGCTAAAGAAACCGCGCATCAAATTGGGACACCTTTATCATCAATGATGGGTTGGATGGAAATCATGAAGCTTGAAAATCCCGATTCTGACGGAGTACATGAAATTGAAAAAGATATTGAAAGACTAAGAACAATATCAGAAAGATTTTCTAAAATCGGTTCTGTTCCGGAGTTGAACGATACCAATTTTAATGAAACCATTCAGGAGAATTATGATTATTTAAAAACAAGAATCTCAAAGAAAATTGACTTCACGCTTTTGCTTCCAACGTACAATATTTTGGTTCCTCACAACAAAATTTTGATGAGCTGGGTGATCGAAAATTTGGTAAAAAATGCCGTTGATGCCATGAAAGGACAGGGTTTTTTGCAAATGTCTGTTTTTGAACGCAACAAAAATATTCTGGTCGAAGTAAAAGACAATGGTAGCGGAATGACAAAATATCAGGCTCAAAATGCTTTCAAACCAGGATATTCTACAAAAAAACGAGGTTGGGGATTAGGTTTATCATTGGCGAAAAGAGTAGTTCAGGAATACCACAATGGAGATATACGGATTTCGCAAACTGAAGTCGGAAAAGGAACTACTTTTAGAATTCTTATTAAAAAAGGATAATTTTATATAAAATCATTGATACTAAAAGCTGTGTCGGCAAGAAGCCAAAAGCAAAAAAAAAATCACTATTTTTGAAGCATGATTAGAGCAAGTAATATCCATAAATCTTATGGAAATCTGGAAGTTTTAAAAGGTGTTGATCTTCACATCAAAACGGGCGAAGTTGTTTCAATTGTCGGTGAATCTGGTGCGGGAAAATCTACGCTATTGCAGATTTTAGGGACTTTAGACAGTCCTACAAATCCTAAAAATTATCAGACAGAAATTACTTTGAACGGCGAATCATTCATTAATATGACTGATAAGCAGATCTCAAGATTCAGAAATCAGAATATTGGTTTTGTATTTCAGTTTCATCAGCTTCTTCCGGAATTTACGGCATTGGAAAATGTTTTAATTCCTACAAAAATTGCGGGAGCGAATGAAAAAGAAGCAACAGAAAAAGCTTATGATTTGTTTGAAGATCTTAAAATTGCACATAGATTACATCATAAACCGAATCAGCTTTCCGGTGGTGAAGCACAGAGGGTGGCTGTTGCAAGAGCATTGATCAATTCTCCGAAAATCATTTATGCGGACGAACCGACGGGTAACTTAGACTCAAAAAATGCAGATGATCTTCACAGATTGTTTTTTGATTTAAGAGATAAGTACAACCAAACTTTCGTTATCGTAACACATAATCCGAATTTAGCTGAAATCACAGATCGCAAGCTCGTGATGAAAGACGGTATGATCATAGAATAAAAACACAATTTTTTGATGATGAAACATTTTTTTTCCCTGTTTATTTTTATTATTTCGTGCTCCAAAACACAATCTCAGCAAAATCAATTGACTTTGCCGGCAGCTAAAATTTTAGAAATCAAAGATTTTTTGAAAGGAAAAAATTACAATCAGGATATTGCCGTTTTTATTAATTTTAAAACACACTCAGGAAAATTTCGCTATTTTGTTTATGACCTGAAAAATGATAAAATTTTACAAAAAGCCATCGTTTCTCATGGTTCAGGATCTGTCGTTTCGAGATCAAATTCTTTGAAATTTTCAAATGTGGAAGGCTCTTACCAATCTTCTTTGGGAAAATACGAGATCAGAGAAAATTATGTAGGTAAATTTGGAAAAGCTTACAGATTAAAGGGTTTAGATTCTTCCAATAGCAATGCAATGCAGCGTGCAATCGTTCTTCATTCTTACGATTGTATTTCGGATAAGGAATCAGAAGATCTCGCCTGTTTAAGTTTGGGCTGCCCGATGCTTTCAAAAATCGCTTTTAATCAAACTGCAAAATATATTGACCAATCTAATAAGCCAATCATTTTGTACGCATTTTACTAGACTTTTACCTAAACCAAATAATTTATTACTAAAAAATCGATGTCCATAAAATTTCTTGCTGAAGATGACAGACCCAGAGAAAAATTTTTGCTGAAAGGCAGAAATTCACTTTCAGATTCTGAACTTCTGGCAATCATTATGGGAAGCGGAAGCCGGGATGAAACAGCTGTGGAGCTGGCAAGAAAAATTTTGGCTTCGGTTAATAACAACTGGCATCAGCTGAGTTTACTGACCATAAAAGATTTAACTAAATTTAAAGGCGTTGGTGAAGTAAAAGCAATCTCTATAGCAACTGCTTTGGAAATCGGAAAGCGAAGAGCGTCTCAGGAAATTCCTGAAAAACCGCAGATTTCGAGTAGTAATGATGCGTATCAGATTTTAAAACTTCATCTCTCAGACCTCAGAACAGAAGAATTTTGGGCAATTTTTCTGAATCAAAGCAACAAAGTTATTCATATTTCACGGCTCACCCAAGGCGGAATTAATCAGTCAATTGTCGATATTCGTATTGTTTTCAAAACGGCTTTGGATCATTTTGCGACCGGAATTATCATTTCGCACAATCATCCTTCCGGAAATTTAAAACCAAGTGATGAAGATATTCAAATCACAAAAAAAATTAAAGAAGCGGGAAATCTGATGAATGTCCAGCTTTTAGATCATCTCATCATTACCCAAAAAAACTATTTAAGTTTTGCAGACGAAGACCTATTATGATTAAAAGACTGAAATATAACGAAATAGATTTTGAGAAATACACAAAATGTTTAGAAAATTCTGCACAGCGGAAATATTCTGCAGCAAAAGATTTTCTGGATATTACTTCAGGTAAACAATGGGAATTATTAATTTACAATGATTACGAGGCAGTAATGCCGGTTCCTTTTGTGTTTAAATTGGGTTTGAAAATTGTGCATAATCCAATGCTTTGTCAACAATTAGGAATATTTTCGCCTATCGATTCTGTGGAAAGTAATACAGAATTCCTTTCATATTTAGAGAAAAATTACCTGATAAGAGTTTATTCTTTCAATGATATGAATCGTTTTAATTCAGATTTAAGAAAGAAAAAAAACTACATCATTTATCCTGATTCTTATCAAAATGTTTATTCGAAATATTCACCAAAAAGAAAACGAAAACTACGTTCCGATCCTGAAATTCTGAATGATTCCGAAGTGAAAATAATCGGTTTTGATGATGTGAAAGAATTTATTCAATCTCATTTATTAGGTGCAGAAAAACAAAGTGATACAGTTCGTTTTACTAATATTTTCCAAAATTTTTCACTTTGCGAGTTAGTCTTTTTTTACGCATATTATTATAAAAACAGGATTACCAATGTGATTGCGGTTTATTCGGACGAAAAAACCAATGCCTTGCTGGGTACTTTTAATGATAAAAATTATGTGAAAATTTCCGGCGCTTCTATCCTTATAGATCATGTCATAAAAGAAAATATAGGAAAAAAGACTTTTGATTTTGAAGGAAGCGAATTGCCCAATGTTGAAGAGTTTTTCAGAGGTTTTCGTCCCGAACTGAAGCCGTTTCCGGTAATTGAGTCCTCAAAAAAGAATTTATTTTTTAAATTTTTAAGCCCAAAATTTCTTTTCAGATTTTTAAAGAAATAAATATTGTAGTTTAGATTAGTTCTAAATATTATTCTTAAATTTATACAGTAATTATCAACGCAAACAGGAATGCTCAATAAAATCCGAAACTACAAATTTCCTTATATCATTTACAATTTTTTCAATAAGAAAAAACTGAAACATAATATTCCGCTTTATAAAAAATTTGGACTGGATAAAAGTTATTTTTCAAGTATTTCCAGCAAAGATTTTTCAAGTTTACCTTCGGATGAAAGAAAAGTTGATTATCCAAAACTCCTGCAAACTGATTTTTACAGAAATCTCACTTCAGAAAATCAAAATTCTGTTCTTGAATTTGACGATAAAGGATTTTTAGTATTAAGAAATTTTCTGACTGAAAAGATTGCCGATCAGATCAATAATGAAATAGATAAACTGATGTCTGATGGAACTGTGAAATTCCGTTATGGTGGCAAACTCATGTTTGTGATTCATCATTCCGAAATCGTTAAAAATATTGGTAACGACAAAAAATTATTAGAATTTCTTTCTGTTTTGATGGATGGTCAGGCAAAACTTTTTCAAAGCATCAATTTCATCAACGGAAGTCAGCAGAAAACCCATTCAGACAGCATTCATATGACAACTTATCCGCTTGGTGGGCTTTTAGGAGTCTGGATTGCTCTGGAAGATGTTGATGAAACAAACGGAGCTTTACATTATATTCCGGGAAGCCATAAGTTGCCTTATTTTTTAAATTCGGATTATGATAATGAAGGTTCAGCTTTCAAAATAGGGAAGAAGAGCTACAAAGCTTATGAAGAGTTTCTTGAAGAGAAAGTAAAAGAATTAGGTCTTAAGAAAGAGATTTTCAGAGCTAAAAAAGGTGATCTCTTAATTTGGCATGCCAATATTTTACATGGTGGCGAACCGCATTTAGAAAAATCAAAAACCAGAAAAAGCTTAGTGTATCATTACTTCGACGAAAATAGTGTTTGTTATCATGAAGTTACGCAAAGACCTGCGCTGTTTGAATTGTAAATTTAAAAGACTAATCTTTCGTCAACGTCAAAACAGAATCTTCTTTTCGCTTAATGTTAAATCCGAAAGATTTTAAATCTTCATTTAAACCTTGCGAAGTATAAGGATGATGGATCTCTATGATGATACTGTCAACGCTTGAAAGCCACAAATTTTGTTTGCTTAATAAATCAATTTCTCCACCTTCAATATCTATCTTCATAAGGTCAATATGTGGAATTTTGAAATTTTGTTTAAGGCTTTCTATTGAAATTGCTTTTGTGGAAATTCCTGTCTCTGAAATTTTCTGATTATAGGAAAGTTCATCATTGCTGAAATTGACAAATCCATCTTCAAAATATGCTGCAGCATTCATACAAACAATATTTTTGAATGAATTTGTATTTGCTTTAAGCAGTTCAAAATTCTCTGCAGAAGCTTCAACTGCATAGATTTTTGCATCGGGATATTTTAGAGATAAATAAATGGAGGTAATCCCAATATGCGCTCCTAAATCAACAATGGTTTTAGGTTCTTTTTTTAATAAAGAAAGGTGTTTTGCATATGTTTTTTTCCAGAATACTTCATAGAAAACACCAATATCCCCTTTAAATGTCCGAAGATAAAAGTCAATTCTTTTACCTTTAATTTTTAAATGATATATAAATGTTTCGTTATCTTTAAGATCTAAATTATTTTTCTCAAATCTTGAGCTATACCTTTTTGAATTCACAATCAATGAAACCCATGATTTTAAACTGTGGCTGATTTTAGTACTAAAAACTAATTTCGAAAGGTAATTTTTGAATGACATGAATGATTTTTGGGATTTCTAATGTGTAAAATTAGTTTAAATTTCAAAGAAAATAAACTCATTTTGATGATTTCTCACTTGCGCTAAATACTTGTGGGCAAAGCTTTTATTAAAACTTATTAAAATAACGATTAAATAACAAATATTTAGTAATTTTGCTTCCTCAAATTATGACAGATTTTTCAGACTATTTACCGTATGCTTTTGCGCTGATTGTAGCGATTCCTTTTTTGGTTTTGCTGAGACAGTTTGTATATACTTACATCAATTTAAAAAATCAGGAAATCAAGTTGCTTTCAGTAAAATCAAATTCTGAAAACAAAACCCATTCTTACGAGAGAATGACTCTGTTTTTAGAAAGAATAAAGCCGTCCAATCTTATTCAGAAATTTGATAAACATCTTGCTGCTCACGAATTTTTATTTTTGACGGAAAGAACGATCAATGAAGAGTTTGAATATAATTCTTCACAACAGTTATATTTAACGAAAAACTCATGGCAGAATATCGTAGATTCTAAAATTGCTATCATCGATTTGCTTCACAAAACTTACGAAAGCCTTAATAACAGTCCGAACCTTGATGAATTTAAAACTGTTTTTATCATGAATTACATGAATGGTGACGATTATATCGGGACAACCATCGAAGATCTACGAAGAGAGATTTTAATAATTGCTTAAACTATAAAAATAAAGATAAATAAATGATTCCAAATTTTAAAGCACATCCGTGGCATGGGATTTCTGCAGGAGAAGATGCGCCAAACGTTGTCAACGTGTTTGTGGAAATTGTTCCTTCAGATACTATTAAATACGAAATTGATAAAGCTACAGGATATTTGAAGGTTGACAGACCTCAGAAATTCTCAAACATTATTCCTGCATTATATGGTTTTGTTCCCAGAACATACTGTAACGAAGAAGTAATGAAACTGGCTGTAGAAAGTGGAGCAGACGACGTTACAATGGGAGATCATGATCCTTTGGATATCTGTGTTTTAAGTTCTCACAACATTCATTCTGGTGGATTATTGATGGAAGCTATTCCAATCGGTGGTTTCAAAATGATCGACGGTGGTGAAGCTGATGATAAAATTGTTGCAGTAATGGTAAGCGACCATGCTTTCGGACATTTCAGAGATATTGCTGAGCTTCCTGAAGCTGAAGTTAAGAGATTGATGCACTACTTTTTAACATACAAAAACCTTCCGGATGAACCTGCAAAATGCAGAATCCAGGAAGTTTACGGAGCTGAACATGCCAGAAAAGTAATTATCGCTTCTCAAAATGATTACGCAAGCAAATTCGGAGGATAAGATTCTCTTAATTATAAATAAAAAAGAGTAAATGGTTTTCATTTGCTCTTTTTTATTTATACCAATATTCCATACTTACAACGTTCAACCCTTCCAGCGTTTAAAACGCTGGAAGGGTTTACGGAAGGATTTACCAACTACAGCAAAACTCTTCTCGCAATTCCACGTTTCAAAATAAATAATTCCAAAAAAACGTATCGGTAATTTAATTTGATAAAATCTGGCTGTTCTGTAAGATATTTTAAATTCATTATTCTTATTTCATATTCCTATTAATCTTTAAAATTTAGATACTTTTTAATATTTTAATTTATGAATAGAAATATTTGGTATATTTAATAATCTATTACCAAAAAAAATATTAAACTATGGACTTATTTTATCTAGTACCCATTTTTGGTGTTATCGCATTACTCTACACATTTCTTCAAAGCAATTGGGTAACCAAACAAAATGCAGGAAATGAACGAATGAAAGTAATCAGCGGACACATTGCTGACGGAGCTATGGCTTTTCTGAAAGCAGAATACAAAATCTTAACCTATTTTGTTGTCATTGTCGCCATTCTATTGGCTGTGATGGGAACGACAAATTCAAATTCTCACTGGAGCATCAGTGTTGCTTTTGTGATTGGTGCCGTATTTTCTGCATTAGCAGGATTTATCGGGATGAAAATTGCTACCAAAGCTAACGTCCGAACTGCAGAAGCTGCAAAAACTTCTTTAGCGAAAGCATTAAAAGTTTCTTTTGCAGGAGGTTCTGTGATGGGGATGGGTGTTGCCGGACTGGCTGTTTTAGGATTGGGAGCTTTGTATTTAATTATTAAACAAATCTTCGCTCCGGATTCACCGGTAGACTCTCACGAAATGGAAAGAACGATTGAAATTCTTACCGGATTTTCTTTAGGTGCAGAATCAATCGCTTTATTCGCAAGAGTTGGAGGGGGTATTTATACAAAAGCAGCCGATGTCGGAGCCGATTTAGTAGGAAAAGTAGAAGCGGGAATTCCCGAAGATGATCCTAGAAATCCGGCAACAATTGCCGATAATGTTGGCGATAATGTAGGAGATGTTGCAGGAATGGGTGCCGATTTATTCGGTTCTTACGTTGCAACGGTTTTAGCAACGATGGTTTTGGGAAGAGAAACAATGTCAGATGATGCATTTGGTGGTTTCGCGCCGATTCTTTTACCAATGCTGATTGCCGGAACAGGAATTATCTTTTCAATGATCGGAACTTTATTTGTGAAAATCAATGATAATGAAGATTCTTCCACATCAAGTGTTCAGAATGCTTTGAATCTTGGCAACTGGGGAAGCATTGTCATCACGGCAATATCATCTTATTTCCTGGTTAATTATTTATTACCGGAAACCATGATCTTACGTGGATTGGAATTTACTAAAATGGGAGTTTTCGGAGCAATCATGGTGGGTTTAGTTGTAGGAACTTTAATGAGTATCATTACAGAATATTATACTGCAATGGGAAAAAGACCCGTTCAAAGTATTGTTAAACAATCTTCAACTGGTCACGCAACCAATATCATTGGTGGACTTTCCGTGGGGATGGAATCTACTTTCTTGCCAATCATTGTTTTGGCAGGCGGGATTTACGGATCATATTTGTGTGCCGGATTATACGGAGTTGCCATTGCAGCAGCCGGAATGATGGCAACAACAGCAATGCAGTTAGCAATTGATGCATTCGGACCGATTGCGGATAACGCAGGAGGAATTGCCGAAATGAGTGAATTACCAAAAGAAGTTCGTGAAAAAACAGATATTTTGGATGCCGTAGGAAATACAACCGCAGCAACTGGAAAAGGTTTTGCAATCGCTTCAGCAGCTTTAACTGCTTTGGCATTATTTGCAGCATTTGTCGGAATTGCAGGAATCGATGGAATTGACATTTATCGGGCTGATGTTTTGGCAGGATTATTTGTTGGTGGAATGATTCCGTTTATCTTTTCTTCATTAGCAATTACAGCAGTGGGACAAGCTGCGATGGCAATGGTTGAAGAAGTAAGAAGACAATTCAGAGAAATACCGGGAATTTTAGAAGGAAAGGCAGAACCGGAATACGAAAAATGTGTTGCCATTTCCACTGATGCATCTATCAAAAAAATGATGCTTCCGGGTGCAATTGCAATCATTTCTCCACTTTTGGTAGGATTTATTTTCGGACCTGAAGTTTTAGGCGGATTTTTAGCAGGAGCAACAGTCTGTGGTGTTTTAATGGGAATGTTCCAGAATAATGCAGGCGGAGCTTGGGATAATGCTAAAAAATCGTTTGAAAAAGGAGCAAAAATTAACGGAGAAACGTATTATAAGGGTTCGGAACCACACAAAGCTTCAGTAACAGGAGATACAGTCGGAGATCCATTTAAAGACACTTCTGGACCATCAATGAATATTTTAATTAAACTGATGTCTATTGTTTCATTAGTAATTGCACCGACTTTAGCAGTAATGCATAAAGATAAAATTGATGCGAACAGACAAGCTAAAATAGCAAGTCTTACAGGAATGGCAGGAGTTCATTCAGCTAATCAAAATGTTACCGGAACGAGTGTTGCGGTTGTTCCGGTTGAAGTTGTCGGTCAGTTGAACGAAAATGGAGATTTCGTATACAATACTGGAAATATTCAGGAAATTAAATTGAAAGGTGGCAAAACTATTTCATTAGGAGATCAAAGTCAGCTTTATGTAATGTACGATCAGATTAAAAATAATAAGCAGACAGTTTTAGATTCGAATGCATGGTTTACTATCGAAAATCTTTATTTTGAAACAGGCTCAAGTAATTTGAAGGCAGGTTCAGAAACTCAATTGATGAATTTAGCTGAAATCTTAAATGCATATCCTAATCTTAAAATAAAACTGGGAGGCTACACAGATAATTCAGGAAGTGAAGAAAGTAATATGAAGCTTTCCAATCTTAGAGCACAAACTGCAAAACTTAAATTATTGGAATTGGGAATTGCAGCCGACAGAGTAGAAGCAGAAGGTTACGGTTCACAATATCCCGTTTGTCCTGCGAATGATACTGATGAATGCATGGCTAAGAACAGAAGAATTGATGTAAGAGTTCTTTCTTTATAAAATTTTTATGTACATATAGACTAAAGCACTACATTTCGTAGTGCTTTAATTATGATTAAGCAAAAATAATAATCTTTGTCATTCGGCAGGAATCTTAACAATACATTCAAGATACTGTTTAGATTCCTGCGAAATGACAAAATTATTTAAAAAGAAATTATAAATTCTTCTTCAAATACTCCAAAGCTTGAATAATCACACCATCTTTTTTCGCAAAACTAAATCTGATATAATCTGAATCTTGTTTTGAATGATAAAAAGCAGAAAGCGGCAAACAGGAAACTTTTTTCTCCACGGTCAACCATTTTGAAAACTCAACATCGGTCATGCTTTTAGAAATATTTCTGAAATTGACCAGCTGGAAAAACCCACCTTCAGCTTTTTGCTCGATTTCCAATGGAGTATTTTTTGATAGTTCATTGAAGATATTTCTTTTATTCTGCATGATTTTCTGATTATCTAAAGGATCAAAAACTTCCAAATACTTGGCAATTGCATATTGGCAAGGTGCGTTTGAACTATAAGAAATGTATTGTTGATGGCATCTGAAATTTTCTAATAATTCTTCTGAAGCCAAAAGATAACTCACTTTCCAGCCTGTAGCATGAAACATTTTGCCGAAAGAAAATATAGAAAACGTTCTTTTCTTTAGTTCGGGATGGAGAAACGGACTGTAATGCTCAATTTCGTCATAACAGTAAATGTCATAAATTTCTTCTGATATAAGATAAATCTCCTGGTTTTTAATAATCTGATACAGTTGTTCCCAATCATAAGCCGTCCACATTTTCCCTGTCGGATTTTGTGGAGAGTTGATGATAATCGCTTTTGTTTTATCCGAAATACAGTTTTGAAGTTTCTCCCAATTTATGGCAAAATCATTATCAAGATCATAATAAACAGGAACACCGCCATTTAGAACAATTGACGGAGCATAAGTATAATAAGATGGCTGAATTACAACCACTTCATCCCCAAATTCTAAAATAGATTTCAACGAAGTATAAAGCGCAAAAGTAGAACACGGAACAATATTAACTTCTTCTTTTTTTAATTTTAAACTGTTGACTCTTTGAGAATTGAACTTTACAATATGATCAATCAACAGAGGATTTCCGGAAAGAGATTCGTAGCTGTGACTGATGATATCGGCAGATTCTTTGAGATAAAATCTTAATCTCGGGTCAATTTCAAAATCTGGCAAACCTAATGAAAGATCAAAACTGCTATGTCTTGAAGCAAGTTCAGACATTTCAGTAAAAAATTTAAAATCATTAAACCCGTAATTTTTTCTCATCGTGTTTATAAAATTTATAAAGAAATAGTTTAGGTAATAAAGTTAAATTATTTTTGTTATTTTTAAACAAATAATTATCAATGAAAAAATTCCTGATTCCTATATTCTCAGCCGTTGTCGTTGCAAGTTGCGGAAGTTCAAAAGTTATGAAGAATGACCAAAGTACTTCAACAAAATCAAGTTCAAGCACATCTAAAAATGACAAAGCTTTTCAATCTGCCTATCAAACAATTAAGCTTGAAGATTTAAAGAAAAATCTTTACATCATTGCAGCAGATGATATGGAAGGTCGCGACACAGGAAGTCCGGGTCAGAAGAGAGCAGGAGAATATATGGTTAATTATTATAAAACCTTAGGAATTTCTCACCCGAAAGCTTTAGGTTCGTATTACCAAAAAGTTCCTGCTGATTATATGAAGCAAAGAGGTGGCGGAAATTTACCTGATTCAGAAAACATTTTAGCGTTTATAGAAGGAACAGAAAAGCCTGAAGAAATCATCGTAATCTCTGCTCATTACGATCATGTCGGAACACAAAACGGTGTAGTTTATAACGGTGCCGATGATGATGGAAGCGGTACAGTTGCAGTAATGGAAATCGCTAAAGCATTTCAAAATGCAAAAAAAGCAGGAAACGGACCCAAGAGATCAATTTTATTTCTTCATGTAACCGGTGAAGAGCACGGATTATTCGGTTCCGAATATTATTCTGATAATCCCGTTTTCCCATTAGCGAATACAGTCGTAGATTTAAATATTGACATGATTGGTCGTGATGATCCTGAAAACAGAGGCAAAAATTATGTTTATGTGATCGGATCGGAAATGCTGAGCTCTGAATTGAAAGTAATCAACGAAGCTGCCAATAAAAAAACGGTAAACTTAGCATTAAACTATAAATATGATGATCCGAAAGATCCGGAAAGACTGTATTACAGATCAGATCATTATAATTTTGCTAAAAACAATATTCCGGTAGCATTTTTCTTTGACGGAATTCACGAAGACTACCATAAGCCAACTGACGATGTCGAAAAAATTGACTATGCTATTCTGCAGAAAAGAACACAATTAGTTTTTGCAACAGCGTGGGAAATCGCCAACAGAGAAGCAAGAATCATTGTAGACAAGAAATAAAATCAATTGAAAAATTTGAACAAACCTATGAGAATAATTCTTGTAGGTTTTTTAAAATGAAATTTAAAATGATCATAAGAGAAGCTGAAGTTAAAGATATTCCACAAATACAGATTGTAAGAAATTCTGTAAAAGAAAATACATTATCTGATCCGAATCTCGTTACAGATCAAGATTATGAAGAATTTCTGACTGAAAGAGGAAAAGGATGGGTTTGCGAAATTGAAGATGAAATTATAGGATTTTCGATTGTAGATTTAAAGGAAAATAATATTTGGGCATTATTTCTTCATCCAGATTTTGAAAACCAAGGAATTGGCAGAAAATTACATGATATAATGCTCGATTGGTATTTCTCAGAGACAAATGAAACTGTTTGGCTCGGAACTTCACCTAATACAAGAGCAGAAACATTTTACAGGAAATCCGGCTGGAAGGAAATAGGAATGCACGGTAAAGAAATTAAATTTGAAATGACTTTTGATCACTGGAAAAACAAAAAATAAA